>RCNB010000751.1_pt1 | contig 21053 bp, 15 predicted proteins | sample 2041321 | NCBI WGS metagenome assembly RCNB01 (sample SAMN09708232, study PRJNA481090) | Marine sediment metagenome, whole genome shotgun sequencing project. | reverse complement strand
CTGTGCCGACCTATCTTGGTCCCGATCTCGGCCTTTGATCGTCCCTGTTCGTGCAGGATTGAAATTTCGTACCTTTCCCCCAGCGTTAAATGTGTCATATTCTTTAAGTTTTGCAACCCAAAAATATGAAGTTTTTCGCCGCCCTCCCCCGGGAGGGCTTTTTCTCAACAGCTGAAGCTGTTGCATTTATTACTTGAATGTGAGCCTTTTATTCACCACTTCATTACATAGAAGCCATATATAACGTCTTGGTTGAAATCGATAAAATAGCATTCAACTTCATTCTTTCGGTATACATAGGATTAATCTTACATGGTTGAGTAATTATTTTCATATCTTAGATGTTGTTTAATGGGGGTTCCCATTGTGACTTTTCATTTTGAATATTATTTTTTGTAACTCCCGAAAAAGTTGAAATAGTGTTCAAGAATAATTCAAAATCATGAACCATGGCCAAAAATAAAAAAGTTGTACCGCCGAATAACCAACAAGAGGTGGCTGCATCAAAAATTGAAATCATCAAGAACTTAATATTTGGTGAAAACATTGAAATATATGATTCCGAATTCGAGTTACTGAAAAAAGACATTCAAGAGAAGAAAAGAATTTTGGAAGAACTTATCGAAGAGGTTCGACAAGACCTTAAAACTGCAATCGATAATGTGGCTACCGATGTAAATATTAGAATAACGGAACTTGAAGACAAAATCGAAGACAAAATTGAAAACCTGGAAAGCAACAAGGTGGATAAAAAGATGCTTGGAAGACTACTTACCGATTTAGGGGAGAAAGTGAGTCAAAAGTAACCGCTGCAAAAATAGACAGCTATTGAACTCATCGCGAGTTTTTCTTTTCCCTATTGTTTTCAAACCATCTTAATGTAGGTTTGGGAAATTACTTTATCTTTTTTCTCGCCGCAGCGATGCTATGATGTTCAAAAAATCTCTATGAGGTGCACAGGCCTAATCGCGATAACTATCGGAACGGTTACAAACAATAACTCAAGACGAGTTCAATGAATGAAAATGACAAAATGCAAATCTTGAGAGACCTTATTTTCGAGGATGATGCCATTTACATTGAAAAAATCTCACAACGGCTCGAGCAGTTAGAAGATAGTTTTAACGACGACCAAAAGTTTTCGTCTAAGGTAGACCCAATTATAATTCACCAAATCGATGAGTTCAAGACCAGTATTCCGTCTACTTTGGGGCCTACTATTACTGCTGCGCTTAAGACTGAAATCGCAAAAAATAAAGATGAGGTGGTAGATGCACTATACCCCGTTCTCGGGAAAATGATCAAAAAATACATTGCGCAAGAAATCAGTAAGCTATCAGAAAAAATAAACCAACAACTTGGTTTCAAACAAAAAATAAGGTCTTGGTTTCGAAAATCAAAAGAAAAACAGTTAATCATCAATGAATTGGCGGCAGCACAGATAGAACAGGTTTTGTTGATCGAAAAGGCATCTGGTCTGCTCAAGGCAAGCTACTCGAACACACTTACCATTGACGAAGAAATGATCTCGGGCATGCTTACAGCTATCAAAAGTTTCGTCGAAGATGCTTTTGGGCAAAAAGACCAAAACCTCGAACTTATAGATTACGAATTGTACCATATTCATCTACAGAGTTTCAGTAGCTATTACATAGCTGTTGTGCTTTCAGGTACGTACACGCTAAAGGCCAAAGACAAGGTACAAGACCTGATTTTTGATTTCTATGAAGATTTTACAAAAAAAAATGAATACAAATCGCTAAGTATCGATCGTATCAATGAGCAGCTGGCACAAAACTTTGGGTATGCAAGTCTCTAAAAAAGTCGTCGTGTTAGGGCATTTCGGGGTTGGTAAAACCTCGTTGATCCGACGTTTTGTTGAGAATAGTTTTTCGGATAACTACAAAGTATCTATTGGGGTGCATATTACCAAAAAATTGGTCGAGATCACGCCGAACAAATCCGTTTCGTTGATTCTCTGGGATTTGGAAGGCACCGACGACCTCAACCATATTAGAGAATCCTATTTGTTAGGCACGCACGGTATTATCTATGTTTTCGATGTTTCGAGACCGACCACATTTCAAGACATTCATCTAGACCTATCTATTTTAGAAAAAAAAGTAATCGGTACTCCAATCAAGGTGGTAGGTAATAAGGTAGATTTGGTGGTGCCAGAGGAAGTCACTGAAATCTTAAGGAACCACAACATTTCATACGATTACCTGACAAGCGCCAAGACAGGTGGTAAAGTCAATGACCTGTTCGAACAATTGGCAAAAATGCTCGCTCCAGATGCTGAAAAGATTAAAGGAAAACTATAGCAATACCAACTTACAGTTTATTTTAACAGACCCTGAAGGACTGGTACTAGATAGTGATCAAACCTTTTTTAAGGCCGAAAAAAAAACTCCTATAGGTGAACTGCACCCCTTTTTTTTTAGCATTCCTGAAATTATGGTCTCGATTCAGGATACTACTATTTTTCATTGTGTTCAGTTAGGGTCTAGTGCAGGTAAGCTCACTGCCGATATAGAGGTCATTAAAAAAGAAGATAATATTCTGGTGGTGATTTATGACCTTACCGATCACTACCTTTCATATCAGGCCATGGCCCAGTCCAGGAACGAGTCGATCATAGATTCGGAACTCATACTTTTAAAAAACCACGAACTACAGGAACGGGAGCGTTTTAAGAATGAGTTTATCCAGAATTTTAGCCATGAGCTAAGGAACCCGTTGACCAACATCATCGCCTTGACCAATATTTTAGAAAGAACCGATCTGACCTCTGAACAGGAAAGAATTTTAAAGGTCTTAAAAGAATCGACTTCTAACCTGAAATTAATGTTAGAAGATATCTTAAGTATTTCGATGATTGCCAAGGGTAAATTGGCACTCAACCCAAGTGTGTTCAACTTTGTTCAATTGATAGACTTTCTAAAGCTAACGTATAACACCAGGGCAAAGGAAAAAGGACTTACGTTCACAATAACGGCCGATGAAAAGATTCCAGATTATCTTGAGGGTGACCGCTTACGTCTATTGCAGGTATTGACCAATTTATGTGATAATGCCATTAAATACACCGAAAAGGGAAATGTTGCTTTGCATGTGGCCTTAAACCAAAAATGGGCAAATACCATAAGCCTGCGTTTCGGAGTGAAAGATACTGGTGCTGGTATTCCACCAGAGAATCTGGAAATTATTTTTGAAAGCTTTGAACAATTAGGCCCTACTGAAGGGGTTGGACTAGGGCTTGCCATAGTCAAAGGGCTATTGACATTAATGGGCAGCGCTATTAAAATAGATTCTATTGCCGGGGTAGGCTCACATTTCTATTTTGATGTAAAATTGAATTTCCCATTGCACCAGCCGTCTGTTCCCATTTTGAAGAAAAACCCAAAAAAGAAAAGAATAAGACCAAGAATAAAAGATGGCTCTAAATTCAAAGTGCTGTTGGTCGAAGATAACGAACAAGTGCAAAAAAGTCTTTTCAAAATACTAGTCGATACAGGAGATTTTTTTATTGATGTAATCGGCGATGGTGCTTTGGTCATGGAAGAAATCGTCAACAACACCTATGATATCATTTTGATGGATGTAAACCTTCCCAATATCTCAGGGGATCAACTTGTAAGGGTAATTCGAAGTTTTCCGTTCAAGAATATCAAAAAAATCCCGATAATAGGGGTTACGGCATATTCCTATGAAGAGGAGCTCAAAGCCTATCTAAAATCGGGTATGAACGCCGTACTTGCAAAACCCTTTGATGAAGACGAACTGCTCAAAACTATGTACCGTTTTCTAAAGTAAGAGAACTTTAAGTGAAATTCATTCTCTTGTTCGCTAGGGGTGGCCTTCATCAACATGGAATCAAGTAATATATATTCTAATATTATGTAAGAATTATCTTAATAATAATGTATTTTGTCGATTAAATAACGCATTTAATCGACATTTTGAATTCCACTTCCTATAATTCGTGCTTTCAGAAACTGCTTTATAGTTTTACACTGCTTTTAAAACAAGTCGATAACCCTATACTATCACTAACCATTGGTTTAAAGCACAAAAAGGGCCATGAACCTAATCCCCTGAACGGTAATTGGTTTGAAATTTAATTTCAAAGTTCCCCCTTTTAGTCTAATTATTTCAAAAGCCCCTTTTATGGGGCTTTTATTATCAATTAGGGAAGGTGAAAAATCATGAACCCAGAAAATTTTCAGACTGACTCATTGGGTCACCAAAGTAGTCTATACGTTATGTTACTCTAGGGACATTTCAAAAGAAATCTTGTATGTCTCTTTTTATTTCTTTTGGAGAATCCGGCGATTTTCGCATAATACTAACTATTAGTTTTATTTTAAAACCAGCATTTAATGACAACGCAAGGATTCAAAAGCCTTGGCACGGAATTTTGTACATAATCATATACAATTAACAGTGAAATAGCGTTGTACTTCCTTAAATTCACAATAAAATAATTACCCCATAAGTATTTCTTAACGCTCAAAACTTTACAAATAGTAAAAAATTAGCCATTATTGCAAATAATTATTTACTATTTGTAAATCATTTATGAATTAATTTGAAAACTAACCAAAAAAATATCCGGTTTTTAGCTTACGGTGCCTTGGCATCTTTCGGTACTTATTTCTGTATGTACGCGTTCCGAAAGCCATTTACGGTTGCCACATTCGAAAATCTTTATTTTCTTGGGGTCGATTATAAGATCGTATTGATTATTGCACAAGTCATCGGTTATATGCTATCTAAGTTTATTGGCATCAAACTGATTTCCGAGTTGAAGGCAAAAAGTCGTTTGCCCTACCTATTGACAATGATTGCTTCTGCAGAACTTTGCCTTATTCTTTTCGGTTGGGTGTCTTCTCCATACAATATCATTTTTATGTTTTTAAACGGACTCTCGTTGGGTATGATATGGGGTGTGGTCTTTTCATATGTTGAGGGCCGAAAATTTACCGAAATTCTTGGGGTTATACTCTGTTCGAGCTTTATCGTTTCAAGTGGTGTGGTCAAATCGGCAGGACTTTTGGTAATGAACTATTTAAAGGTTTCCGAATTTTGGATGCCTGCGGTTACCGGAGCTATTTTTTTGCTTCCTTTCGTAGGTTTCTCTTTACTGTTGAACCGTATGCCTTCACCTACCGAAGAGGATAAAATACTTCGGAAGGAGCGACTGCCCATGACCCGGGAAGACCGAAAAAAGGTGTTGCGCAAATTCTTCTTTCCTATCGTAATCCTGGTTTTCTTTTATGTCTGCCTAACGGCTATGCGTGATTTTCGCGATAATTTTTCCCGAGAGATTTGGGATGCTGTAGGGTATGAAAACGACGCGGCTATTTATACCCTTTCCGAAATCCCTATTGCGATTGTTGTGCTTTTATCCATAGCACTTTTTGCCTTTGTCAAGAATAATTATCGTGCTTTTCTTTCGTACCACTATCTGCTGCTTTTTGGTGCAGTGCTGATTGGGCTTAGTACCTTACTTTTTCAAAACGACCTCATCGGGCCAGCGCTATGGATGATTCTAGTCGGTCTAGGTCTTTACGTGTGCTACGTACCGTTCAACTGTATTTTCTTTGATCGTATGATTGCCACGTTTCGCATCAAGGGTAATGCGGGCTACCTTATCTATATTGCCGATGCTTTTGGCTACTTGGGAAGTATGGCCGTATTACTCTATAAAAATTTTGGGCAAGGCACGGTTTCCTGGCTGAAGTTCTTTATGAACGGCACGTATATTATCTCTGCCATCGGCTGTATAGCGACCGTACTATCTTTGTTCTATTTCAAAAAAAAATATAAAACCGACCAGCGAAAATTAGAAAATGAGCTGCAAATAATCGACTTATGAGCAATCAATATGATCTTGTCGTCGTAGGGGGAGGGGTACTCGGAACCTTTCATGCGTATCATGCCATTAAAAAGGGGTTGACAGTAGCCCTACTGGAAAGGGATAAAACATCGCAAGGGGCGACGGTTCGCAATTTCGGACAGGTTGTACCCTCGGGAATGAATACCAAATGGCAGGCTTACGGCCGTGAAAGCCTTCGTATCTATAAGAAAATTCAGTCAAAGTTTGATATTTCGGTTCGGCAAGAAGGAAGCATTTATTTAGCATCCGATGATGACGAAGTACAGTTATTGGAAGAACTACACGAAACCAATGCATCGAATTCATACCCTTCAGAACTACTGACTAAAGAGCAATGCATAGCAAAATATCCGAAGCTTCGTAAGAATTATGTAAAGGCCGGCCTTTTTTTTCCAGAAGAAATCATGGTCGAACCACGCATAATGACAAACAGGTTGCACAGGTATTTAGAGCAATCGGGGCTCAATCTCTATATGGGCGAAACCGTATTGGAATGTGATGTGTTGCGAAACGGGGTTCAAATATACACTTCGCAGAATCGTACGATATCCGCCTCAAAAGTAATTATTTGTAACGGTAGTGATTTCAAGACCTTATATCCGAAACTGTTCGACGAGAGCGACCTAGTCATATCAAAACTGCAAATGATGCAGACTAAACCACAGCCTAACTATAGGCTACCAAGCTCGGTTTTGACAGGGCTTTCAATTCGCCGGTACGAGGCATTTGCCGAATGCCCTTCTTATGAATCAATTAAGGCAAAAGAAGACCCTGAATCGTTCGAAAAAAAATGGGGTATACACATTTTGTTTAAACAAGCTATGGACGGTTCGGTTATTCTTGGCGATTCCCATGAATATGCGCCCGTAAGCCGTATGGATAATTTGGGGATGGACCTGAATATGGATATCGATAATTTCATTGTGCAGGAAGCCAAAAAAATCTTTGACTTGCCGACATATGACATACAGAACAGGTGGTTCGGACTATATTCACAATGCAAAACAACCGATATCTATCAAAATACCATTGATAAAAGTATTCATATCGTTACCGGAATCGGTGGAAAAGGTATGACCGGCAGCGCCGGATTCGCCAAAGAAAACATTAATTCAATCTTTAATCTAGTGGTAAGTTAAAGCTGAAATGACGTATAAGGTAATTATGGATTTGGTGGTAGGCTTAGGCAAAAAATCATTGCTTAACCAAGCTACGGAATTATTTTTTAACGACGGCATCCCGCAAAAGACACATCAGATTATGCGCCATTTTGGCTTAACTTAATACTATAACATGCATAACATCGAACTCGCAGTATTCGATATGGCCGGTACGGTCGTAAACGAAGATAATGTGGTATACAAAACATTACAAAAAGCCATTAACAAAAAAGGATTTGACCTTACCCTCGATTTTGTTCTCGAACACGGTGCAGGTAAAGAAAAACATCAGGCTATAAAAGATACGTTGGCTGCCATCGGTTCCGATTCAAATAGCCAACCATCAGAACCGATTTTTGAAGATTTCAAGAAAATGTTAGACGATGCTTATGATACGCTCGAAGTAACTTCTTTCGATGGGGTGAAAAATCTACTAGCAAATTTAAAGGCGCAACACATAAAAATAGCATTAAATACAGGGTATAATAGTAAAATAGCCAATCTCTTGTTACAAAAAATGAATTGGAAAAAAGGAGAACAATACGATGCCCTTGTAACTGCGGACGATGTATCACAAGGTCGCCCTCACCCTGCCATGATTTTAAAGGCTATGGAGGTATTGGCGGTTAGCGATGCATCGAAAGTATTGAAAGCAGGCGATTCGATAATCGATGTTGAAGAAGGCAAAAATGCAAACTGCGGTGTCACCATCGGGGTTACGACTGGTGCACATACCAAAGCCCAATTACAATCGGCCAATCCGACCTATGTTTTAAATTCGCTTACCGAACTGAAAGAAATAGTAAAGGCTTAAGCTAAATATTACCCTGAGCGCAATTACTAAATAAAGAAATACACAACCAACATCTTAGACGAAACCGAACCTTTGTTGATAGGTACATGCGGAATACGCCCGTCAAAGAAAATCGAATCACCTTCTTTTAAAAGTACCTCTTCGTCGCCGATTTCATAATAGCATTCCCCAGTCAGTATATATTTGAATTCAAAGGCGTCAGTAGTTACTTTATCGCGTTTCGAATTCGGATACACCTCGAGTAATACGGTCTCAAAGCCCAATGATGATAACTGCTTACCGAAAATATAGGTATAGTTAAAACCTACAGCCTCATCTTCCTTTTCGATAATCGAATTTTCTTCTTTCCGAGATACGATATAACCGGCACCGTTTACTTGGGGCATACCGTTAAAAAAATCGGTAACCTCAACATCTAAAGAATTAATGATTTTTAGTAGAACGGGCAATGAAGGTATGGTACGACCATTTTCTATCCTTGAAATCAATCCACCCGTAACACCGGCCTTTTGGGCAATGTCACTTATGGTCTTATTATTCTCCTTTCTGATTTCCTTAATACGTTTTCCAATACCAATAAGGTAGTCTTCCATAATAGAACTTAAAGTGCAAACATACCATTAAAATGGTTTTCGAATATGTCTGAAAACAAAACACCATATGCTATCGCATTCGATGTTCTTGCCAAATCAACCAAAAAACAGTATTAATATTTGAATATTTGTCAAAAATGTTTTTATAACGCTTTCGTAATAGCTTACATGCACTACTTGCAGTATATTAATAAATATAGTACATTCAGTTAACATTTATGCCCGATATTTGTTCCTAGCTAGGTAACTAAAGTTTACAAATACGAAAAAATGAAAAGAACACTACTACTTACGATTTTCATTTTAATGACAGGCATGGCTAGTCATTCGCAGAAAAAACTGACCGGTACGGTGCTCAATGAAAACAATTTAGGTATAGCACACGTGATCGTCATCGGTTTCGATGGGTTAAGCCCCGATGGGTTAGAAATTGCTTCAACACCTATTTTCGACAGCTTGATAAGAGAAGGTTCTTATACAATGCACGCTAGAGCCGTTCTGCCCACTAGTTCGAGTACCAATTGGGCCTCAATGATTATGGGCGCAGGCCCAGAACAACATGGTATTACTTCTAATGCCTGGGAACGTGATAACTTTACCTTGCCCGCTGTAACCCAAAGTGAAGATTTTCTCTTTCCTACGATTTTTCAGCTCATCGATAGTCAAAAAGGAAGTGCTGAAATTGGCGCTATTTACCATTGGGGTGGTTTTGGAAGGCTGTTCGAAAAAAGTGTGGTCGATTATGATGTGAGTCCCGAATCGGAAGACGAAACCGCCGTACAGGCCAGTAAGTACATCAAAGAAAAAAAACCGGATTTTACCTTTATTCATTTTGATCATGTAGACCATGCCGGGCATGAATACGGGCATGGCACACCAGAATATTATTTGTCTGTCGAAAAAGCCGATGCACTTTTAGGCAAGATTATGGAAGCCATTGAAGAAGCCAATATTGCCGATAGAACGTTGGTCATTATAAGCGCCGATCATGGCGGCCTGGGTAAGGGCCATGGCGGCGAATCGCTTGCCGAAGTTGAAATTCCGTTTATCGTTTGGGGCAAGGGCATCAAAAAAAACCATAAAATAGGACATCCTGTTTATCAATACGACAATGCGGCTACTGTCGCTTTTGCGTTGGGATTGAAAACACCACAGGCATGGATCGGTAAACCTGTAAAATCGGCCTTTGCAGGATTTGATGTCAACGATGCTTATCCAATTTTAGAACAATTGAAATCGCCGATAATTCTTCCGAAAGCGGAAGGATATAAAAAAGCGGGAGGGCTTTTTGATGAATCGACTTCCGTAGTCATCGAGAACCCGAATGAAGAGGGGGTTATTTACTATACCTTGGATGGTTCTATGCCTTCGAAAGATTCAAAATCGTATAAAAGGCCCATACAACTAAGTGAAAATACAGTACTCAAAAGCGCTCTATTTAAAAAGGATAAAATTAGTAGTCCGGTGGCCGAGTCTTTTATTAGAATCAAACCCAGTACTCTAAAAAAACCTATTGATTTCGAGATTTTTTATTTGCACAACTTATCGTTTCTTCCGGCATTAGGAAACAAGAAACCTGATGTAACGGGGAAATCTTTCGAGATTACTTCCGACGAACTCACGAATAAGATCAAAAGCAATACGGCCGTTCGTTTTACGACCCAAATTGAAGTCGACCAAGCCGATACGTATATATTCTATGTCCGTTCAGATGATGGAAGTAAGCTTTTTATAGATGGCGAACCGATCGTTGATAACGACGGAGACCATGGGGTACAAGAAAAAGATGGGAAAATCGATTTAAAATCAGGGTGGCATACCATTGAGGTACTTTGGTTCAATGGCGGTGGTGACGGCTGGTTAGATGTCTTTGTGGAAACCGGTCATATGCCAAAGCAGATACTTTCTACTACTTTGTTAAAAAGTAAATAATTAACTTGAACGATGTTCCAAAAGATTTAGGAAATCCATTCAATACAAGGGGCCATATGCAACAAGATAAACCGCAACAAATTGCGGTAAACAAACGTACCGAAGGCGATATCAATTTTACGCCGGCCAGACAAGAATGGTTAGCAAACGAAGTTGACGAAGCTACCAAAGTACTATTGGAAAAAGATGCAAAGTACTTTTTGCATCAGGCCCTATCGACACCATGCCTTGATGTTCTAAAAAACTGCGATGGTGCACATATCGAAAATATCGCAGGTAAAAAATACCTCGATTTTCATGGTAACAATGTACACCAATTGGGCTTTTCGCACCCCAAATTGATAGCACGGTTGACTGAACAATTACAATCGTTGACCTTTTCAACAAGAAGATACACCAACGAAATAGCTATAAATTTTGCCGAGAAATTGGCCTCCTTGCTACCTTCTGACCTGAACCGTACGCTATTGACCCCAAACGGCAGTTCATCTATAGGTATCGCCTTGAAACTTGCACGTGCGGTTACGGGGAAATTCAAAGTAGTTTCTTTTTGGGATTCCTTTCACGGAGCTTCCTTAGATGCCATTAGTGTAGGTGGCGAGTCGGTTTTTCGAGAACACATTGGCCCATTGATGCCAGGGGTAGAACGTATTCCACCTCCGGTAACCTATCGTGGGATTTTTGAGGGGAACGAGTCAAAATGTTTGGAACATTTAGAATATGTGTTTTCAAAAGAAGGCGATATCGGAGCCTTTCTGGCGGAGACCGTTCGTAATACCGATGTGCAGGTTCCTTCAAAGTCCTTTTGGAAAGGAGCGCGCATGCTTTGCGATAAATATGGTGTATTGTTGATCTTAGACGAAATTCCTATAGCCTTGGGCAGAACGGGGAAACTCTTTGCTTTTGAACACTACGATATCGAACCTGATATTCTGTGTCTGGGTAAAGGTCTGGGTGGGGGAATTATCCCGCAAGCGGCTATTGTAACACGGGATGCTTATAACAAGTTTGCTGATATTTCACTCGGCCATTATACGCATGAGAAAAGTCCGTTGGGATCTATCGCCGGCTTAACCACATTGGAAATCTTGGAGGAAGAGCGTATTCTTGAAAAAGTAAAAGAAGACGAGGCTTTTATGTGTACGGCAATGAACGAACTACGAAACAAGCATGAACTAATAGGCGATATTCGCGGCTTGGGATTGCTCTGGGGCATTGAACTTGTAAAAGACAGAACCACTAAAGAAAAGGCCATCCTAGAAGCCGAAAAGGTAATGTACGAATGCCTTAAAAACGGATTGAGCTTTAAGGTCTCGGCGGGCAATGTTTTACAATTGGCCCCTGCACTGACCATCTCTAGAACTGAGCTAAAAAACGCTCTTCAAATTTTGGATACGGCACTATCATCAGTAAAAATAAAAATCGATTAAAATGAAAAAGAAATATACCCTGCTTATTTTGAACGTTTTTCTTTTTGTGGTAGTTCAAGCACAGGAAAAAGAGATAGAACTTTTAGTGCAGCCGTACCTGCAGGATGCCACTCCCAATTCGATTACCGTAATGTGGGAAACCTCAAAGGGAGAAGAAAGCATTGTAGAATGGGGGCTAACCTCAAAACTTGGAAGCATATCGAAAGGTATTGCCTATGATGTCAATTTTAGCGAAGCCCGCATTCATGAGGTGCAGATCGAAAAATTAGAACGATTTACTACCTATTACTATCGTGTACGCACAAGTAAACTTCTTTCTGATATTTTTCAATTCAAAACGCCACCTTTCGCGAGCGACAACCAATCGTTCAATCTATTGGCCATGAGTGATATGCAAAAGGATGGTCAACACCCCGATAAATTTTCCGAAATCGTGAACGAAGGCATACTTCCCTATTTGAAAAAGGAGTATAAAAATACATTGCCTGAAAATTTAGCCTTGGTAATGGTTCCTGGGGATTTGGTCGAAAATGGCACTAAATATGCGCAATGGAAGAATGATTTTTTTGACCCCGCCCAGAAACTGTTTTCAGAAGTTCCCGTATATCCCGTTTTGGGGAACCATGAAAAAAATTCTGCCTTTTATTTTAAGTATTTCAGCCTACCCAAGAACGGAACAGCTGCCTATGCTGAGCATTGGTGGTATAAAGATTATGGCAATACACGGATTATAGGACTAAATTCCAACGATGGGTATCGCGACATCGAAGCGCAGTTTATCTGGCTGAATAAAATTTTGGCGGAAACTGCCGAGAATGCCGATATCGATTTTGTGTTCGCACAATTACATCATCCACACAAATCGGAATTATGGATTCCTGGAGAAGAAGCTTCTTCAGGGAAAGTGGTGAAGCTTCTAGAAGATTTTACGACACGAACGGGCAAACCCAGTCTTCACTTTTTTGGTCATACACACGGGTATTCCCGAGGGCAATCAAAAGATCATAAACACCTCTGGATCAATGTAGCTTCTGCAGGGGGTGCCATCGATAATTGGGGTGAATTCGAAGGCCGAGATTATGATGAATTTACGGTAACCCAAGACGAATATGGTTTTGTAATGGTAGAAGTAGATGCAGATCAAGAACAGCCTAAATTCACGATCAAAAGAATCAGCCGTGGAAACGAAAATGTGTTCAGAAATAATGAAAAAACTGACGAGATTACTATCTACGCCAAAGAGCATAAGCCCGAAACTCCATTGGTGATTTCACCAAAAGATAGCGCTATTCCTAGTGAAGGAGCTTTAATGAAAGCTGGAGAATTCAGAAGTTCTTTCGATGGTGCCTACCACGCTGCCTCTCATTGGCAAATAGCGACTACCCAAGATTTTTCGAAATTGGTACGCGATAGTTGGAAGCAATCCGAAAATTGGTACTATCTAGAAAATCGACAAAAAGATGACGACCTAACTGATGAAGAAACCAAAAGATTGCTTCCGGGCGCTACCTATTTCTGGAGGGTGCGCTACCGTGATCAGAACTTAAACTGGAGCGATTGGTCAAATACCGCAACTTTTAAAACCGAAACCAAATGAAAACTAGAATTTTAATACTCTTTGCTTTCTTACAATTAAGTCTGTTTGGCGTTAAAGCTCAAGACAACAATACGAAAGTAGTCTTGATCACTTTGGACGGTCTACGCTGGCAAGAACTCTTTTCGGGTGCCGATCCACTTTTGGTAGCCAATACGACCTACGTACACGACACCACCGATTTAAAAAAACATTTTTGGAAGGAAAACCCGAAGGCAAGACGGGAAGCCCTAATGCCTTTCTTTTGGAGCGAAGTTTCAAAAATAGGCCAGATACACGGAAATCGTAATTTGGGAAGCAAAGTCGATCTGACCAATAAAATGTGGTTTTCCTATCCCGGGTACAATGAAATATTAACGGGAAAGGCCGATGATGCGCGAATCGATAGTAACGACAAAATCAACAACCCCAACACCACTATTTTGGAAATTGCGAACAATGATGCAAAATACAATGGCAAAGTGGCCGCCTTTGGCAGTTGGGATGTTTTCCCCTATATCGTCAACGAAGAACGCTCGGGCGTACCTGTCAATGCAGGTTTTGAAATTGCCCAGGGCAACGATTTAACCGAACGCGAAAAATTTCTTAATGAACTGCAGCCCAAAGTTCCCAGTCCGTGGGGTACAGTGCGATTGGATGCTTTTACACATCATTACGCCTTGGAGCATATGAAAAAATCGCATCCCGAATTTATCTTTATTTCTTACGGGGAGACCGATGATTTTGCACATGATGGCGAATACGATGCCTATCTAAAATCTGCATATAACACCGATAGTTTGATAAAAGAATTATGGGATTTTACTCAAACTGATCCGTTCTATAAGAGCAATACCGTCTTTATCATTACTACCGATCACGGGAGGGGAACAGATCCTTTAGAAACTTGGACAGGCCATGGCAATGAAGTTAAAAATGCCGGAGGCGTATGGATGGCTCTTTTTGGAAAGGGTGTTACAGCGTTGGGAGAAATCTCAAAAGATGAACAATTATACAGCAATCAGATTGCGCCTACAATTTTAGAGCTATTAAGTTTGAAAGGGGACCCTTCTAAAATGAATGGAAAAACCATTGATATTGGGGCGAACTAAAACATTGGTTTTAATGATGATACTTTGATATTAAGTTAACCTTACATCAAAATTGAAATACGAATTTTACTGTAGATTATTTGAGTTATACTCCTGGCATATACAAATTCGGATTTGTATATGGTAGGAGTATCATCTAGTTGGAGTTAGTTTATGAAAACCGATGTGTCTCATACATCGGTCTTTTAATTCATCGATTTAAGTACCTTTAAAAAATTATGAATCAGGATCAGCGCATATAAAAAGTACCCTATGAAAAAAATAATAGTGTTAGTTTTCTCATTGTTCTGGGCAAATTCATCTTTTGCGCAATCGGAAATGAATTTTAGGGTACACTCCCATAACGACTATCTTCAAAACATTCCTTTTTGGAAAGCTTATGCGGCGGGTGCAACTTCCGTCGAAGCAGATGTTTTTCTAAGGGAAGGTTCCTTATACGTTGCACATACACAAGAAGAAATCGATATGGGCCGCAACCTAGAGAATCTTTATCTACAGCCCATTCAGAAAAGCATTAATATGGGTTTGGGCTTTGACCGCCCTATTCAATTGCTGATAGATATCAAATCGGAACCCTACTCAACGCTAACGGCCATCGTAAAGACTCTAGAGCAGTATCCTAAGATTATTGCTGATACGAATATCTCTATAGTGATTTCCGGTAAACAGCCAAAAATTTCTGAATTCCCTGACTACCCTTCATACATCTTATTCGACTATCAAAGTATAAATCCTGTTGAGAATCCTTCCGTCTTAAATAAAATTGGCCTTGTAAGTTTAAGTTTTAAGAAATTCTCTGATTGGAACGGTAAAGGAAGGTTGACTGCAAAAGACCTTGAAAAGGTATCATCAACGATAAATAAGGCCCATGCTTTAGGGAAACCCTTTCGGTTTTGGGCTACTCCTGATTCAAAATCGTCTTGGAAAGCGTTTGTCGATTTAGGAGTTGATTTTATCAATACCGATATGCCTTTCGAGTGTACCAATTATCTAAGCACTTTAGATTTTAGGGCGTATAAGAACACCGTTTTTTCTGAAGTATATAAGCCTACGTTTGAATCTGACCAAAAAGAAGAAGCCGTTAAAAATATTATCTTGATGATTGGCGATGGTAACGGACTAACACAGATTTCGGCAACGGCATTGGCCAATAACGGCGAGCTTTCATTGACCCAGTTAAAAAGTATCGGGTTTTTGAAAACGCAATCCGCAGATGATTTTACGACCGACTCAGCCGGAGCAGGTACCGCTTTAGCCACAGGAAAAAAAGCACCCAACAGAGCAATCGGCACAGGTTTGAGTGGAACAGCTCTTGAAAATATTACAGAGCTCTTGTCAAAAAAAGACTTTGTTTCGGGCATTGTAACTACCGACGAAATTTCAGGGGCGACACCTTCGGCGTTTTATGCCCATCAAAAGGATCGTTCGATGTCAGAAGAAATTATGGGCGATTTGGCACAAAGTCAACTTTCCCTTTTCATCAGTAGAAGCCCCACTAATGGTTCGGGAAAAGATAAAATCGGTGGTTTTGAGGTGCTTCCTTCCATAGACCAAGTGGGTAAAAGCAAAAAAGATAAAATCGGGGTTTTTATCGGCGCCGGAGGTGCTAGAAATAAAAACAAAAACGAACTTGCAACGGCTACGAATAACGCCCTGCAATTCTTCAAACAAAAAAACAAACCGTTCTTTTTATTGGTAGAAGGCGCAAAAATCGACTCTTACGGGCATGAAAATGATATCGGCGGTGTAATCAAAGAAGGCATCAGTTTTGACAAGGCGATTACCCAGGCATTAAAGTTTGCAGATTCAAACAAGAACACTTTGATAATCATTACCGCTGACCATGAAACAGGCGGACTCACCATTCCGCAAGGGAATTTACAAAAAAACGAAATCGAAGGTGATTTTACCACTCATGACCATACGGGCACTATGGTTCCTGTTTTTGCTTACGGCCCGCAGTCCGATACATTTCAAGGGGTATATGAAAACAATTTGCTCTTTGATAAAATGCTCAATGTCCTACTTCTACGGTAGCTATCTAAAAAACAGTTGTAACCTTATGCTAACAAAGTATTCAAATCATAGGGGTTTCTTAAGGCAAGCATAATTTTTAGTTAACACAGCCTACATCAACTTAACGTTACTTTTGGCCTTTCCGTAAATTCTTTACGGAAAGGCCCATTTTTACGAACACTCAATAATATTATACAAATAATAATTATTAATATATTATTTATGTAATTTTAATTTCGATTAGTCAATCAACTAAGCTTTACTATATGAAAAACCTAAAATTCTTACTATTCTTATGCACCCTTGGTCTTAGCTCGGTTGCATGGGCTCAAACTATGGTGACCGGTACGGTTGCCGACGACCAGAACATACCCCTACCTGGGGCTACGGTTATTGAAAAAGGAACCACGAACGGTACAACTACCGATTTCGATGGTAATTTTACTATTAATGTGCCAGATGGCGCCGTTTTGGAATTTTCTTATTTGGGCTATACCACTAAAGAATTACCTACCAACGGTCAGACCACTATTAACGTCCAATTGGATCCCGATGCCACACAATTAGAAGATGTGGTGGTGGTCGGTTACGGTACCCAGAAAAAGTCGGATGTTACCGGTGCCATTGGTTCTTTAAAGAGCGAAAATTTTAACCAGGGGGTCGTTACGAACCCTGGGCAACTTTTACAGGGCAAATTGGCTGGCGTCAATGTGACTGCTGTCAGTGGGGAACCTGGCGCTGCACAAAATATTATTATTCGTGGCGTAGGAAGTCTTCGGTCAGGTACAACACCACTCTTTGTAATAGACGGTTTCGTTATTGATAACAGCTCGACAGGTTTGGAATCAAATCCTTTGAACTTTATAAATCCACAGGATATCGAATCGATGGATGTTCTAAAGGATGCTTCTGCCACCGCGATTTATGGAGCGCGAGCAGCTAACGGGGTTGTCGTGATCACTACCAAAAAAGGGAAGGCCGGTAAAGCGGAGATGAACTTATCGGTTTCAAGTGCCATTTCCTCGATTTCGAATAAAATGGATGTATTCAGTGCTTCCGAATTTAGACAACAAGTTGTTGCGGTTGGGGGTATATTAGACGATCAGGGTGCAAATACAGACTGGCAAGATGAGTTGACAAGAACGGGTATATCGAATAATGTGAACTTCTCTATGAGTGGTGGCGCTAGTGATAAATTTTCTTATTTCATATCTACGGGTCTTGACGATCAAGAAGGTACCTTCGAAAATAGTTCCTTTAAACGCTATTCCGGCAGGGTAAACCTGACCCAGAAAGCTTTTGACGGCCGCTTTAATGTTGATTTTAGCTTAACCGCTGCAAGGGTCTTGAACGAAAGGCCAAACGCCACGGCAACTGCTTCTGATATGTTACAGTTGAATCCTACTATCCCGGTGTTCACAAATGGAGAGCCTACCTTTCTGGACGAACGTTTGAACCCCGTACTTCGAAATCGTCTTTACTCAGATGAAGCGAACAATAACCGTATTTTGGCCAATATTATGCCTTCCTTTGAAATCGTGAAAGGTTTGACCTATAAATTGAACCTTGGTGTAGATTATTCTTCCACAATTCGCGATCAACAGCAAATACCTTATGTATTGTTAGAGGGCAGCGAGAACGGATTTCTGAACTCGATTACAACAACCAATAGCAATACTTTGGTTGAAAATACGTTGACTTATGCTTATGAAAATGGCAACCATAACCTTGTAGTATTAGCCGGTCATTCCTATCAAGAAACGAATTTCGAGCGAAAGAGATTTGAATTGGATGGCTTTGCAAATAACGGTATAGAACCCAAATTTCAAGACCAGATCAGCTCTGAAATATTACCTACAACACTTCAATCTGAAGCTTATAGAAATGAACTACAGTCTTTTTTTGGTAGGGCACAATATGGGTATGACAGTAGGTATCTAGTAACAGCCACCATGCGGGCCGACGGTTCTTCAAAGTTCGGTAAAAACAATAAATATGGATACTTCCCATCAATCGGAGTAGGTTGGAACATACACAAGGAAAATTTTATGGCTAATAATACCTTGTTCTCCAATCTTAAATTAAGGGCAAGTTGGGGGCAAACGGGTAACCAAGATGGTATAGACAGTAAAGTGAGTCTTGCAAGTTTTATTGATTCAAAGAATAATAATGACACCTATCCGTTGAACCCAAACGCCTCGACCTTAGATGATTATCCTTTCGGCACCGTGGCCGTTCGTACTGATAATCCAGACTTGAAATGGGAAGTCGCTACACAAACTGCTATTGGTCTTGATTTTGGATTGTTGAAGAACAGGTTGACCGGTTCCTTAGACTATTTTAATAAGGTAACCAGCGACGTGGTTCTATTCGCCTTTAAAATAGACCCAATACAACCGACTGAAAAATTCTGGACGAATATTGAGGATATGGAAATTCAAAACTCCGGTATTGAATTTGCTTTGGACTACAGCAGTGATATCACCAAAGATTTTTCCTATAACATCGGTGGAAATTTTACTTATTTGGATAATAAGGTGGTCAAGTCTCCCTATTCGATCCTGACTAGTGGGGCCGCTCAGGGTGGTGGTCAAACAGGAGCTACCATCAATGGTTATCTCAATAACGAGCCGGTAGGTACATTCTTCATGAAAGAGTTTATCGGTATCAGCGCAGAAGGGTTCAACGAATTTAGAGATGTAGTTCCTGATGGAGAATCTTTAGACAATGACCGAATTGCCGCGGGCACAGCATTGCCGGACCTGCTTTATGCCTTCAACTTAAATTTTAGATACAAGGATTTTTCACTTGGCATGAATTTTAACGGGGTTTCCGGAAATAAGATTTACAACCATACGGCGATGACTCTATTCAGTAAAGGTCAACTCAGTAGAAATCTGAATACCACCGGTTTTGCCACAGAATTTCCTAATGAAGACAATAGCAATTCGAATGAGGTATCTACGCGTTATTTAGAAGATGGTTCTTACTTTAGATTGAACAACGCCACTTTGGCTTATACTTTAAATCCACAAAAAGCAGGATTCGGAGATTTAATAAACAGTATCCGGTTTTCGCTAACGGGCCAAAACCTATTTGTGATCACAGATTATTCTGGCTTTGATCCTGAAGTAAATACAGGTAACGACATAGACGGTATTCAAACGTTCGGAATCGATCGTTTTACCTATCCAATGCCTAGAACATTTCAATTCGGCTTAAACGTATCATTCTAATAAAAAATTGTTTCAAAATGAAAAATAGAGTTTTAATAACAATCCTGACATTCTCTGCCCTATTAAATTGGAATTGTACAGATTTAGAAGAAGAAAGACTGGATGAATCAGAATTCGGGGGTCAAGCGGAAGCAGTAAGTGGCGCTATCGCACCAGCTTATGGTTATGTTTCTTGGACATGGAGACATACGCACTACTACGGTTTACAACTAGTTGCATCCGACGAAGCCATTTTACCATACCGGGGCGGAACGGATTGGTTTGACGGCGGTAAATATTTAGCGACACATGCGCATACCATTACGCCGACCAATGATTTGGTAGCTCGTTCTTGGAACGAACTGACTACCAACATCTCTAGAACTTTGGCCGCCATTGAAGTATTGACGCCTTTATCGGAAGAGGGAAATACTGAAGCAACCGGAGCTTTATATGAAATGGTAGCGTTACGCGCTTATTTGAGCATGTTGCTTTTAGATAGTTGGGGTATTGTGCTTAAGAAAGAATCGTCAAACCAGATTTCAGAAGTGCTTAGAGCCCAAGAGGCCATAGATTATATTGAAGGTGAATTCTTGGCAGTAGTCGATCTTATCAACACCGATAAAGGATCTGGCAGAATGACGCAGAGCGCGGTTTGGGGTTTCTTGGCAAGATTACGTTTGAATGCTCCTGTGTATCGTGATCCGTCCGGAACGCCAGATTTTACGGCCGCCGATATGGATAAGGTCATAGAATATGCTGACAAGGTCATTAACTCCGGTCTGTATAGCATGTCTCCAGAATATTTTGATTTGTTCAATGACGAAAACCGAGACAATCCTGAATTGATATTTGCTTTAGACCAACGCGGTGTATTGAACAGAGAGCACAGCCGTTGGGCATATTGGCCCATAGCAGGTTCTATGTTCCCTAGGCCGGAACACCCAAGTGCAGACGGTACCGATGGGCCCGCCATCACCCCTGATTTCTACCAAACTTGGGTCGATGCCTATGGTGCCGTAGATCCTGCCGTGGCTGATGCACGATTCTATCAGAAAAATACCTTAGTTCCAGATGCGCAACTACAAGACTTAGCAGGTCGTGAGCCATTGGTAGCTACGGAAACCGACAACAGTTTTTATTGTGTCGTGCCCGAAGAATTTGAAATGGATAGAGGTATTTTACAGGGCATCAAATGGGGGCCTAGAAAAGGAGATGATGGTGCATTTCTTACCTGTGATGATGGTGGAGTTAGAATATATCCTGTACTTCAAAGAAAAGGAAATGGCCCTGAAAGGGATGTTGG
>RCNB010000750.1_pt1 | contig 21076 bp, 19 predicted proteins | sample 2041321 | NCBI WGS metagenome assembly RCNB01 (sample SAMN09708232, study PRJNA481090) | Marine sediment metagenome, whole genome shotgun sequencing project. | reverse complement strand
ACAAGAAATATGTCATTAAGACCTTATACAATAGTGTAACTCAAGACTTTCCAGAAGAAGCAAAAGAAACATTAGAAGAATTACTGAAAAAGTAATTTAAACCCCTCTTATTTTCTTTCTAATACTAGAATTATAACGATTAAATTATGTGCATTATAATTCATATTGCCAATGGTAATTAAAACAGTGTAAGCTCACCTGATTGAACGATTAGAAACAAGGGCTAATAAGAATGGATATGGGATATGTTAAAAAAACTCATAGTTTGTAGACTGTATCGTTTGTATCGCCTAGAGAATATGTTAAAAACAAAGAAAGGAATTATCGAATCACGCGAACCAATAATATCTAACACCATCTGATTCGGATAGGGTAACAGATTAATATCGGTCATGAAGTATTTCTGGGATACAGGGCGACCGTGGTCTAGCTGGTATGATACCTGCCTGCCACGCAGGCTACCCGGGTTCGAATCCCGGCGGTCGCACCACATTTCTAATCACAAGGGTATTACACAGGTAGTGATTCTATGATTTCTGATTGTTATGCTTGAAAAGCGGTTTGTTGTTGACTGGATCGAGGAAAACAAGGATACCATCGTAGATGTTCACCATAAGATTTGGGAATACGCAGAGGTGGGCCTACAAGAAACTAAGTCGGCAAACCTTATGATTGACATTCTACAAAAAAATGGATTTGACATTGAAAAAGACGTTGCCGGTATGCCCACAGCTTTTGTAGCCACCTATGGGTCAGGTAGTCCAGTAATAGGTTTAATGGGAGAACTGGATGCACTACCAGGAATATCTAATAAAGCTGAACCTTATCAAGATCCAGTAAAAGAAGGAGCCCCAGGCCACGGTTGCGGTCATAATAGCTATGCAGCTACTGCACTGGGTGCATCTTTAGCTGTAAAGGAGGCTATTGACAAGTATAATCTTCCCGGAACGGTAATATGCTTTGGGTGCCCAGCTGAAGAAACCCTTGTAGGTAAAGTATTCATGGTCCGTGACGGTGTATTTAGTGGTGTAGATGCATGCCTAGGACACCACCCTGGCTCTAGTAATAGTGTAAGACTAGGAGGGGGAACAGCTATGAATTCTATGAAGTTTGAGTTCTTTGGACAAGCCTCCCATGCAGGCGGATCCCCTCATCTTGGGGTTAGTGCTCTCGATGCCGTTGAATTGATGAATACTGGAGTAAACTTCATGAGAGAACATGTAATCCAAGAGACAAGAATTCACTATGTCATAGAGGATGGAGGACACGAACCTAACGTTGTACCTCCTTATGCGCGAAGTTGGTACTACGTACGTGCACCGACCAGAGAATATGTGGATAAATATTATAACAGAATTCTGAAAATTGCTGAGGGAGCTGCCTTGATGACAGATACAACTTTTAAGGTAAGGTTCCTTACGGGCGTGCATGAGGGGATACCTAACAAACCTCTCGCTGATACAATTGTAACTAACATGAAGGAAATTGGTGCTCCTCATTATAATGAAGAAGAACTAGCATGGGCTAAGAAGCTGGGAAAATCAGTGCCTATAGAGCAAAAAAAAGCGGGATTGTTAAGAAGTTTGCTTCCAAACGCTATTGAACTACTAGATGTTGATATTAATACAAAGATATATGATCCATATGGAGAAGGAACTGTAATAGGGGGATCATCAGATGTCGCTGATGTTGCATGGAACCTACCCACCCAACAGTTCAGTACAGCTTATTTTGTTGTTGGCTGTCCCGGTCACTCATGGCAGCATACCGCAATCGGTGGAACAACAATAGCACAAAAATCTACAATATATGCTTCTAAAATAATGGCAACGACTACAATTGACCTATTGAAAGATAGTAATCTTATGGGTCAGGTAAAAGATGACTGGGAGAAACGAATGAGAGGAAGAAGGTATAAATCTCCTCTTCCATTGGACCTTAAGCCTCCTTTAGACCAACTTAAGAAACACTAAAAAGAGGTCTATTGACCTGGTGGCTTTTGTTTTCTATTTTTAAAGTATTTTTTAATCGCTTTCATATCGCTTTCAGGAATGATTCTATCGAAAGGAAAAACTGCTGCTTCTGCAACGTAACGAGTTAGGAACCCCTCAATGAATGAACCTTGATCCTCCAATGCTTTTGGGCTCAACCATCTTAGTGAATCTTCGTTGCTGTGAATGTAAGGGGCACCACTACGTATGAATTGTAGACTTGGAATACCAGCTGAGGAATATGCTGTTCCATCAGAGGAGTATACACCTCCTGATATCCCTCCTCCAGAACCACCGGTTGAATAAACAACACCGTTTACCTTAGCAAGTAACTTCACAGAAGATTTTAACTCAACTGGACCCAGTACTGCTGCAGTATTTTTTCCAATTTTTCCACCTTGAACATCAGCATTTATTACGAGTCTAATTTTATCTAACTCGGTTTTGGCATCAACATCAGTCCTTTTTAGTTCATCTGATTCTTTTTTCAGTCGTTTTACATCGCTTATGCTTCCGACTAGACCAGATTCCTCGCAGCCCCAAGCTATGAAACGCATTGTTCGTTTTGTGCTTTTCTCTTTGAATATTCGTGCTAGCTCCATTATGAGAGCTGTCCCTCCTGCGTTATCGCTGGCACCAGGAGCCCCGGGAACTGAGTCATAGTGACCTCCAATTAATATGATTTCATTAGGTTTAGTGCTTCCCTTTAATTCACCTATGACATTTTGAGATATGGTTTTTTTAGATTCAATTTCTGCAATTAGACTTACCTTTTCTGCTCCTGACTCCAAGAGTTTTAGCCCATTTTCATATGTGATATTCAATATGGGCATGGGACCATACTTATCTCTAAGTTTTGCACTTCCCCATCCACTACCCAGTGGTGAACCGGGTCTTCTTCCAATACTGATTATGGCTAGAGGTCTATATTCCTGGAATAGTTCTAAGCCATTCCGATAGAAGCCTTGAGTCATAAGGATTTTACCATCTATTTCCGGTGTTACAGTTTCTTCTCCAACACTTTCTAGGTATAACAATTCACCTTCAACACCGGTGGGGTTTGTCCCTCCAGCGAGTGGTAAGGCATTACACTCAATCTTTTCGTAGTAAGGGTCCAAAACTTCAAGGCTCTGATTTATAACCCGTCCCCAATCAACCTCAAACTCTTGAAACTTGGTTTCAAGTCCTAGAATCTTAAATTCCGATGAAATGTACTCTGCAGCTTTACGCTCCATCTCGGATCCGCTGTCTCTCGGTCCAATGTCCTCAGCAAGGACTTTTAGATGCTTGAACGCTTTTTCACCACTAAACATATAAAATTAAACAGCGTTCCAGAGATATAGCATTGTCCATGTTTCTGCAGTTAGTGTTATAACGATTATACAATATTGAATTAGGATATATATGTCAGGTATTCTCAAACCGGAAGATTATCTAGGTTTTAAAATCGGAACGGATAGAAAACTTGCTGACTGGCCTCAGATAGTAGAGTATTTTATGAAGATTTCTCGATCATCTGATAGGGTAAAAGTAGATGTTTTAGGAGACTCAACTGAAGGAAATCCATTCATCAGGGCAATTGTAAGCTCCGAGGAGAATCTCAAGAATCTTGAAGAAATTCGTAATAATCAACAAAAATTCTGGAATCCTATGAGTCTTTCGGAGGATGAAGAAAAGGAACTGTTAGAAAAGGGAAAAACCATTGTATTAATCACATGTAGTATCCACTCAACAGAGATAGCTGCATCTCAGATGTCATTAGAATTATTGCATCACCTAGCTGCAAGCGAAACTAAAGATGTTGAAAAGATTCTAGATAACGTTGTTCTGTTACTCGTTCCCTCACTCAACCCGGATGGACACCAAATGGTTGTGAAATGGTATAATGAACATCTTGGTACTCAATATGAGGGAAGCAGCCCACCATGGATGTACCACAAATATGTGGGACATGACAACAACCGGGACTGGTTCATGCTCACCCAAAAAGAAAATCACCTTACCGTTACCGAGATACATAACAAGTGGCACCCCCAAATAGTGTATGACCTTCACCAAATGGGAAGCACCGGATCAAGATTCTTCGTCCCTCCATACAAAGACCCCATAGACACCAATATTGATCCGGTTCTCCAGTCCCAGTCAGCATTCATGGGACTTTCAATGCTCAACGACCTTACTATTGAAGGAAAAAAGGGTGTTTGGGTTGCTCAAGGGTTTGACTTATGGACTCCAGCTAGGCATTACCAGTGCTATCATGGTGGAATCCGTATACTCTCCGAAGCAGCTAGCGTGGAAATAGCATCTCCCATTATTGTTAAGAAAAGTGAGATAACAAGTCGTAGTGGTCCAAGTCCAAATGAACAGCGTTGGAATAATCCATATCCATGGAACGGCGGATCCTGGAAACTGGGAGACATAGTTGATTACGAGTTCTCAGCAGCGTTAGCAGTAATCAGAAATGCTGCAAGGTATAAAGACAAATGGCTTGCAGGTAGCCTTGAGGTATATAAGAGAGCTTTGGAGCTGGATGGAGCTCCTTATGCATATGTATTCCCGCCTAATCAGAAGGACCCCTCTTCAATGAAGGTTTTACTAAACACTCTGATTACGGGGGATGTAAAAGTATACAGATCAAAACAAGAATTTAGGGCAGATGGAATTCTATATCCTATGGGATCATATGTAATACCACTCGCTCAAGCTTTTGGTAGATATGCTAAAACCTTGCTAGAAATACAGAAATATCCAGATCTTCGAGATTCTCCAGATCAACCACCAAAACGACCATATGATGTAACTGCTCACACAATGCCACTGATTATGCATGTTGATGCTTATGAGGTCCGTGAAAAGTTTGACACACCCTTAGAAGAGATAACTGTAGTTGAACTTTCTCCAGGTAAGATAATAGGATCCGGAAAATATTACGCATTTACACCTGAATGGAATATAGCTTACAAAGCAGCAAATATTCTCCTTAAAGATGGTGCCGAATTATACAGATCAAGTTCACCTTTAGACTTTGGAAACATAATTTTGCCTGCTGGTTTGTTTTTAGCAAAAAGTGATCATGAAATTATTGAGAAACTAGCTGCAGAATATGGTTTAACTTTCTATAGAGTGGACGCTCTACCTGAGATAGCTCTTAAGGTAAATACTCCCAGAATTGGCATTTACCGTGCTTGGTCATCTGCAGCGGATGAAGGGTGGACTCGCTTCGTTCTTGAGAATTATGATTTCACATTTGAATCATTAAGCCCACAGGATATGAAACAAGGAAACCTATCTGAGAAATACGATGTTATATTATTCCCTGATTATGCACGGTCTTACATTATAGACGGAATGGAAGCTCCAGGTAATAGGTTCACTAGAAAAGAGAAATATCCTTCAAAATATAGGATTGGTATAGGTAGGCAGGGGGTTGATGAGGTTCTAAGATTCTTAAAATCGGGGGGGGTTGTAGTTACAGTAAATGGTTCCTGTGAATTCGCCATTAAAGATTTATCAGCACCGGCGACGAACGTACTCGAAGCACAACCACCGACTGAATTCTATATTCCTGGATCAATACTTAGAGTTGTGTTTGATCAAACACATCCAATTGGGTATGGAATGAGTCGTGATGAAGCCATTCTCTTCAGGAACAGCCCTGCATTTGATATCAAATGGGGAGAAAGCATTGCTAACTACCCAGAAGCAAATCCACTACTCAGTGGATGGATACTCGGGGATAAACAACTCTATGGCCAAAATGCTGTTGCAGACTTACCAATTGGTGAAGGACGAGTAATCCTGATAGGATTCCAACCAATTTTCAGGAGTCAAACACATGGTACATTCAAGGTTCTATTCAATGCATTATTATATGCTGTTGAAGAACCTTTTTAACCCCTTTTTCAAGACAATATTAATGAAAAAAGGATTTTTTTCTCTAAAAACCCAATATTAACTATATTTTCATCATATAATTGATAAGAAATAGAGAAATAAAAAGGGTTGAATATCGAACCATATACAAATCTATGATCCACATAACACATAATTTTTAGTAAATATAGATTATTTTCGATTCAAACTAGAATACTAGTTATAAATGATTATTCGATAGATCAGTATAATTCAGATTCAATTTCAATCAAAAGGAATGGTGGAAGATGCTGCTTGTTAGTTCTAACATGTAATAAATTACATAGTATTCACATAAATTCTATAACACTTTTTATTTGATATTGAAGTTTCCTAAAGTTAGATAAATAAATTTGATTATTTATATATTGATGTTATTTAATGAACAACATTTTAATAGATGCATATTAAACAACAGGGTGAAGATGAAATTCTGATGAGCGGAATAAAGTACAATCTGGAGCCTGTAGATAAGAAGCCTACAAGAAAGTATAGAAAGGGCAGTAAATATGATCCAATTCTTGATAGTTTCCTTGAGAGTGCACACAAGTTAGTAAAGGTTGAAGTTGAGAACAAGGATGCTAATTATCTAAGAACTCAGTTAAACAAGAGAATCGAAGCAAGAGATCTACAAGCTAAGGTAAAGGTATCTGTTGTAAACAATATCGCATACCTTGAAAAATCCTAAATTATATCCCTCTATTATTTCAAATCAGATTGGTGTATCAGGTTTATATTAATCAAAGCCTCATCATCGAGTTATGATAGGATATCATCTAATCGTTGATGGAGTATATAGCAACTCACTAAACAGTGAGGATTTAGAAACCATCTTATCAGAATTACCCGGAAAGATTGGGATGAACATTCTTGCAGGGCCCTTAGTGGTCAAAGGTTGTCCTGAAAACCCGGGATGGACAGGTTTTGTAATAATTGATAAGTCACATATTTCAATTCACACATTTGATGAGGGAAATAGAATATCGTTAGATGTGTTCTCATGCCAATTATTTGAAGAAAATTCTGCGATGAATTATATTCATGGAAAGATCCAGTTCTTGAAGATTAGAGTCAGATTCATTGAGCGGAATGAGGATCCCTAGCTCTCAACAATTCCTCTAACCGATGTAGTTGGATATTCCTTTCTCCTTTTCGGAGACTCATACCCAGAAAAGGAATCTGAATGTTCTGGGAGACCAGCATATTAGATAATATTTCAATAAATAATCCCGGACCATTACAGTCAACTATATCATCATCAAGTGTACATGTTGTTCGCTCAACACCACAGCTAGGTGACCCCTCAATACCTAATATTGCTAAAACTTCAATCGATGGATCCTGCCCCATCACTTGACACTTCTTTATTGTATTGACAGTATGTTCAGCAATCTCACAGCACACAGCTCTGAAATCTGGGATATCATAATCATCCTTTGACTTTGGAGATCGAGGGTTACCATACAAATTATATTCTGGGCATTCAACCTGAATTATTCCCACGTCATATTTACCAAGAAACGATATTACATCTTTGAGATAACCTTCCTCACGTGAAGCTCCATCATCTCTCCACCAAGCCCTAGTGGACTGATTAAGAATACAATGGCAAACGATAACAATCCGGTTATTTATTTTTAATACCCTCAGTATAATTCAGAATTATCTAGTTATATTTCAGTTTCACTCTATATATGAATATTAAAGTATACGCGGGTGTATCTGAAAAATAGGGATCCGTTAATATCATCCGATGTATGTTAAACCGTCGGATAAATGGAGTGCCTAACCTAGTTGATCGACGTAATATCTCTAGCTATTGAAGCACTGAGCTGGATAGAACTCAAACGGATAAACGAGCCTATGGCTTTCAATAAAACAGTTGAGCAACTAGGTATTATAAATGAAAATACAATGCGCCATGCCTACCGTCTAATAAAGGAAACAACTAGACGACGGAACGCACTGGACTATCTCATAAATGAGGCATTAGATGACATAAAACTAGATACATTAAAACTGGGAGTGCGTAACCTGCTGAGACTATATACATATGAACTCAAATATGGAGGTCAGGAATATAGTAAAGCAGTTGATGTAGCAGAATCTGGAAGAAAAATTTTAGGAAAAAGAGACCTATCAAATGTTGAAGACGTTTTTGATATCCTTCCAAGTATTAAGATAGATTTCGAAGTATTATCCGAGGTGGAAAGGATATCTTTAGAAACTTTTCATCCAGTCTGGTTTGTAGAGTACTGCCAAAAGATGATGAGAGCAAACGCGATAAAATTTCTCAGTGTGAAGGAATTACCCGAATATATTAGGATTAACTTGTTGAAAAAAGATAGATTGGATTTCGATTGGGGATCCTTCTCTTCAGTTAAAGAGCTTCCCGGAATCTACAAAGTAGATATAAGTGAACGTTCTCTCAGCCACACTTTAGAGTATAAAGAAGGCCTTTTTTCGATACAGGATAAAGCTAGCAGCATAGTGGGGCTTGTAGCTAAACCTGAACCAGGAATGACAGTATTAGATGTTTGCGCAGCGCCAGGGGGTAAAACAGGTCATATAGCTGAATTAATGGGGAATGAGGGTCGAATATTTTCTGTTGATTTCAATGAGAGACGTATGTTAACTTGGGAGAAGGAGATGAAGAGGTTGGGGGTAGATATAGCATCGCCTATAATTTCTGATGCACGTAAGAATCTACCAGATGTTGAAGCAGACCTGGTTATGGTTGACCCCCCATGTACAGGCACAGGCACATTCATACGTATGCCCAGTGGAAAGTGGAGGATTCAACGTAATTCTTTCAAAAGGATGAGGGCAATACAGGAACGTATACTCAAAAACAGTGCTGAAAAAGTTGTACCTGGTGGATGTCTAGTATATTCTACATGCAGCATTACCCTAGAAGAAAATGAGATGGTTATCAAACGTTTCCTAGATAGAAACAGAGATTTCAGATTGGTAAAACAATCACCAAGAATTGGTGTCAGTGGATTTGAAGGACAGTATATGGCACAAAGGCTTTACCCCAATCTTCATGAATGTAATGGATTCTACATAGCAAAAATGGTCAGAGAATAACCAATTATTATTAAAACTGAAGGAGATATACTTCGTACATATGGGAAATTGGTATACAAATACTAACAAATTCATTCTTGTTATTATATTAACGTTAGTTGTATTACTGGTTCCATCACCTGGAGGTTTAAGTGAAGATGGAAAAAAAGCGATAGCTGCTTTCATATTCGCAGGCTCAATATTTACTCTGCAACCAGTTTCTCTTCCATTTTCTAGCCTAATGGTTTCAATAGTATTAGTGTATCTTGGAGTTGCAGAAACATCTCAAGCATTTTCCGCTTTATCAAATCCCATTATAATACTAATTCTTGGTAGTTTATTTATGGCAGAAGCACTCCGAAAACAGGGATTAACAAGAAGACTTGCTTTTCATGCTATTATTTTTTCAGCGGGAAATGTGAACATGCTTCTCCTTGGTTTGATGCTTATAGCTGCATTTCTTTCAATGTGGATGGAAAATACCGCTACTGCCGCAGTCTTAATTCCTGTGGCTTTAACTATTGCGAACCAAGTGCCAGATAAAAAGGCGGCTAAAGAGTTGACAGTGTTATTAATTTTAGGTATCGCTTACAGTGCAAGCCTTGGAGGTATGGTTACCATAACTGGTTCTGCTTCAAATGCAATTGCTAGTGGTTTTCTCACAACAATAATTGATTGGAGTTTTACGGATTGGGTGAGATATGGTTTCATATCATTCATATGTGTATTCCCGTTTACCTGGTGGATTCTATCTCATCTTAGGAAAGTCAAGACTAAGAGCTTGAATATTGATATCGCTCAGAATGAGGTTCGAGGAATGGGTAAACTAAAAATGAGAGATTGGGAGGTTCTTGCGGTGATATTTATTACAGCATTACTGTGGATTAGTGGCTCAAGTATTGAAACTAGTCTTAATTTAAATTCACAAATATTATCACCAGCTGTAGTCGCAATAACAGCTGTTGCATATCTTGCTCTTAGAGGAGTTATAGTATGGGAAGATGTTAAGGGTGTTAGCTGGGGCATGTTTTTTGTAATAGGTGCAGGTTTATCTCTTGGAACGACACTTCAGCGCACTGGTGCGACTGAATGGCTTGCTGGATTTATGGGACCATTAGTATCTGAAAATAATTTTTTTATTGTCACGGTTTTACTGGTATTTTTATCATCAATTCTAACAAATATAGTAAATAATGCTACGGTGGCAGCGGTATTTGTTCCTATATTAATTAATATTGCTGAAGGAAATCCTGATTTAAACGCAGTTCAACTAGTAATCCCTCTAACATTAGCCACTACTTTTGGTTATGCTTTACCTTCAGCTTCTGGTAGAATGGCACTAATCTATTCAACAGGATTAGTCGAGAGAGATGTAATGATAAAGTATGGTTTAATATTGACATTTGCTAGTTCTTTGATATTATCTATTTTATTTTATATGTTGTCAATGTTTGGATGGATATGATACAGGGATGTTTACATAGTGAAAATATTAGTTGTGGGTGCGGGAATAGTTGGAGCGAAGGTAATCCAACAATTAAAGAAGAATTCTGAGATTGATATGATAATTGTTGACTCACGTGAGACTCCACACTCTGTTGAGGAGGGCATAATTGATACTATTGATTATGTAGTAGAGTTAAGACCTGTTGAATTAGAGCCGATAATAAAAGAAATAAAGCCTGATATAGTTCTCGTAACTACTTCCCCCCAAGATATTAGTAGAAGCAGCATTCCAGGATTGGAGATATTAGTAGAAGCCCTTAGTATAGAGTTGGAGTCAACGTCGAAAGTACCCATTATAGCAGTATCTCGATCAGGGTTATAATAATATTAGGTAGAAGTCATTCTACCTTTAAGGTATTGATCAAACCATGCTAGCATTCGACGACTAACATCTGCTGCATTTGATGGTTTTCGCCTCACACCATGACCCTCTTCAACATACCTAACTAAGACTGCATCAACCCCATAGGTTTTAAGGGCTGCAAACATTTGCTCTGCCTCAATGATAGGAGTATCATAGTCTTTTTCACCATGGATGAATAGTGTTGGTGTCTTTGCTTTATGAGCCTCCATTATAGGAGATTGTTTTATCATAAGATCCAGTTTTTCCCAAGGTAATCCGGGCAATTCAACCTGTACCCAAGACGCTAATGCTGAGCAACCCCACTCGGTGAATAGATTACTGATTGATGATATCGATACTGCAGCTTTGAAACGGTGTGTTTGGGTGATTATCCAGTTTGTTAGGTATCCACCATAACTCCCGCCGAAGACCCCCATTCGATCTGGATCGATATAGCTCAAGTTTTTGAGAAGATAGTCAGTTGCCTCCATATTATCCCTATATTCGCCTCCCAGCATATCTCCTACCACGGCATCTGTGAATGCTTGACCATACCCAGAACTTCCTCGATAATTTATTCCGAAGATAACATAGCCATGGTTTGCCAAGATTTGGTTTCTGGAACTCCATGACCACCCTAGCATTCCTGAAGGACCACCTTTTATGCTTAGAAGCCCGGGATATTTCTTTGAGGGATCAAAATTTCTGGGTTTGTATAACCAACCTTGTATATCCCACCCATCACTGCTCTTGAAGGTAAACATTTCAGGATATACAAGAGCAGTCTCGGAAAGTAATTCATCGTTGTATTTTGTTAGTTGCACTTCATTACTTCCATCCAAATTAGAGGAGTAAAGATCACTAGGATTTTTTGGACCAGTCTTGGTATAAATCATTCGATTACTAGATTTTGCGATTTGTAAACTACGATAGCTTCCATCAATCTCTATTATCTTCTCGACTGGACCTCCTTCAGGGGAAACACTGCAAATTGGAGTTCTACCATGATCGGATACAGTGAAAAGGATGCTATTGCCATCTGGAGTCCACTGTGGTGGTCCACCGCATGATCTATCGTAATTTTTCACCAAGTCTCTTAGATTGCTACCATCAGAATTGACGACCCAGATATGACGGTCCTCAGGGGTACTTTCGTTACTCGTGTTACCCCGGTTAGTAGCAAGGAATGCTATTTTTTTTCCACATGGTGAAAATGTCGGGTAATATTCAGCACCTACACTTTCTGTGATACGTCGTGTATTCTTTGTTTGTATGTCAACTTCGTAGATATCTAGATGCATGTTCAGGTCAGGGTTTTCTGTGCGATTGGATATGTATACAATCTCATTGCTATCTGGGGACCATGTGAAGCTGTGTTCATCATAGTCACCGAAGGTTATCTGCTCTGGTTGCTCCTGACCTAGGGGAGATATTATGAAGATGTGTCTTCGTCTCATATCTGAGTTGCCAAAGAATGATTTGTATTGGAATCGTTTTATCACCTTTATTTTAGCATCCTTATTATAGGGTTCAAGTGTGGCTAGGAAGGCAATTTTACTTCCATCGGGGGACCATAGAATGTTATTACCAACTGTTGAAACACCAAGACTCGCATTGCTCACTTCATAGTTACATATTTTTCTCTGATTTTTACCATTTAGATCCATTACAGTAATCTGACTTTTCCCATCCACGTTTTTTACATATACTAGACGATTTCCATCTGGAGACCATCGTGGCATACTGTTTTTTCCATCATCTGTTAATTTAGTTGCATCTCCCCCTGATTGTGAAACTAAATATAAATCTGATTCTGATTTGTCCTCTGGTAAATTTGTTTTGAGAACGTAGATAACTTTTGTACCATCGGGAGAAAACTGAGCATCACTCACCGACTTGAATGTTACTAAATCATCTATAGTTAAACCTCGTTTTTCGTTAACCATGATTTATCAGCTTTTGTTGTTATGAGAACGGTATATGGAATATTAATAACTGCGCATTACGCGCTCTTGTCAGTGGGTGAAAACCTTTATACGCTGAGACGTTTTCAAGGTTTACGCACTTTAGAAAATATGCCTTTAAAGGTGTTACATATGAGCGGACGTACAGTAATAGACGCAAACGACCTCATCCTCGGTAGAATGTCAAGCATTGTAGCTAAGAGACTTCTAGAGGGTGAAAGAATAGACCTTGTTAATGCTGAGAATGTAATAGTTTCAGGTAAAAGGCAAATGCTTATAATGCAAAGTAAAGAATTCCTTGAAGTTGGTGGACGTGACAGAGGACCACTTCACTATCGAAGACCTCACGCCATGGTCAGAAGAACTATTCGAGGCATGCTACCCTATAGAAAGCCCAAGGGAAGAGAAGCATTCAGTAGACTTAAAGTGCATATAGGAATTCCTGAGGAATTAGAATCCTATCCTCTAGAAAGCATACCAAATGCAAGCGTTGATCGACTAAAAGGCAATTACATAACGGTCGGTGAGATCGCTAAGAATATAGGGTGGAAGATCTAGGAGAATTATCATTGTCAACAAAGAGAAAAACAACACTCGCCTCCGGGAAGAGAAAAACCAGTAAAGCTAGAGTTGTAATCAAGGAAGGTAAAGGAAGGGTCAGGATCAATAACACACCAATTGATCTATACACACCGGACTTTGCTAAAGATAAGATCATGGAAGCCATACAATTATCTGGAGATTATGCTCAAACCGTCGACATCAAGGTTAAGGTTGAAGGTGGTGGATTCATGAGTCAGGCTGAAGCCATCAGGATGGGTATAGCTAAAGGGTTGGTAAAACATACTAGGAGCAAGAGACTAAGAACAGCCTATCTTGAATACGATAGAACGATGCTTGTTGGAGACGCCCGTCGTAAGGAACCCAAAAAGTTTGGTGGTCCAGGCGCACGACGGAAAAAGCAGAAATCATATAGGTGATTCAAATGGTACGAATGATCGCCCCTATAGTAAAACGTGGCTTAAAGACTAGGACTGGAAAGGGTTTTAGTCTTGATGAACTTAAGGAAGCTGGATTGAATGCGGGAGAAGCAAAACACCTCTCCATACCTGTTGACACCAGAAGAAACACAAATTACCCAGAAAATGTTGAAGCATTAAAGAAGTGGGTAGTACAGGCTAAGAAATATAATTATAGAGTATCAAAACCAAAACAATACTCAAAAGGTCAAACGAGAAGAGCTTTCAGAGGCCTGACAAGTTCAGGCAAGAAAATGCGTGCTCTAAGTAAATAAAAAATTATATTAAATTCTTCAGGGTTTTTGTTACCCTATCTAATGCTTCAGTTATTATTATACACGGGTAACGATAGTAAATCTCCGGTGTTTTTCACCATTTGTTCCATAACTTGTTCCAGAGGATATAGCGGACTTTAGCCTCTTTTACTACGTGCGCGTAGGATTTTCAACTACAGTTTATCAATAATTATATAAATTATTCATTATTCACATTAGCTCATATTTTTTTAAGGATTTGGTAAAGAGTGTCTTTTTCATAACATATTTAAGCTCTGTAGTTTTCTCACTCTCGCAACGGTGAATAACTTGTCAAGCCTATTCAGAACAAGGCTATCAAAGCAATTTGACGATAGAACTGCCCAATTCCATACAAGCGTGGTTGAGGACCTCCGCATGTTTGAATACGATATTAATGGAACTGAGGCTCATAATATCATGCTCCATGAGCAGGGAATAATTGAAAAAGAAGACCTCAGTGTAATCCTAAATGCTCTTGAGGAGATCAAGCAGGAATGGAACGAGGGTATACTGGAAATAGGTGCTGAGTATGAAGATGTGCATGAATATATTGAAGCACGTATCATCAAAAAAATTGGTATCGAGATAGGAGGTAAGGTCCATACCGGTAGAAGTAGGAACGATCAGGTCATGGTGGATATGAAGATGGTTACCAGAGCTGATCTTCTGGATATCGGTGAAGCCCTAATTAAACTAATTAATACATTACTCGACCTAGCTGATGAGCACATGGAGAGCTATATGATTCTGTATACTCATGGTCAACACGCTCAGATTGGTACATTCGCACATTATTTAGTAAATTATGCTGATGGTCTCATGAGGGACTATGAGAGACTAAGAGGATGCTACGAACGAGTCAACATGAACCCACTCGGTGCAGGCCCCATAGGAGGATCAAATATCAGAATAAACAGACTAAGGACCAGTGAATTACTCGGTTTCGATAAGGTTCAGGAAAACAGTATCGATGCTACTAGTAGCAGGGATTGGGCCATTGAAACCGCCTATGTATGTGCAAGTATCCTAGGTAACATGAGTAGAGCAGCATCGGATCTAATACTCTGGAGTTCAAAGGAATTTGGATACATAGAACTTAGTGATGAGTACAGTTCAAGTAGCAGCATTATGCCACAGAAGAAGAACCCCAGTACCATTGAACTAATACGGGGAAAAACCAGCGTGGTTTATGGAGCACTCCTTGAACTGATGGTTATGGTCAAAGGAGTCCCAACAGGATACTATCAAGACCTACAGCAGACAAAAATTGCCCTCTGGCGTACGCTTGACACTACAAAGACATCATTGGAAGTCTTCACGGGTGCAGTAAAATCAATGAAAGTAAATATAAATGAAATGAAAAAAGCTGCTGAAAATAGTCAAATAGGAGCAATAGAGATTGCTGAGAGACTAATCGAGAGTGGTCTAAGCTTCCGGGAGGCCTATCAGGTTACGGCAGAATCAATAAAAGTTGCAGTCGATGAAGAAAAATCTCTGAAAGATATTACAAAAGCAGATATTGTATCGAAGATTAAGGAAGTAACCGGTAAAGATGTAGAGGTTAGTGGCAGTATTATCGAGAAATCCACTAACCCCAGAGAAGCACTTGAAGCTAAGAGAAGTCCAGGTAGTGCTCATCCTGGAGAGACAGGCAGGATTATTGAGGAGCGAAAAGAGACCTTAGACCGCCATAAGAAAGATCTGGACTTTTTGAAGATCAAAATTATCATAGGTCAGGATAACCTCAAAAACGCCCTTACCAAGCATAAAATATAGCCTAGTTAGGCTATCCCTCTTTTTAATATATTTTGTACATAATTGTCTAATTTTTTTGGTCATTTGTACAATATTTATTCATCTTCTCACGCGAATAGAAGATGAATACATCGATAATATTATATTGAGGTCGAAGTTGTTTAGGGGGAAGGGATGACCTGTGAAAGTACTGTTATACTTTGATTGGATGGGGGGGACTAGAAAGGAAGTTAAAGACTGGGTAAACAAGATTATGAAGGCGGCAGAAGAGACTAATGTCGAATATCTTGGTTTATATGGTTCCATGAATCAGAAATGGAATTATTGCGCTATGTTTGATACAACAAGCTATAATGACTTCCTAAAAATGTCTTGGAAAGTACCCAGACCAAAATATATGACACATTACATAACAGAATTACTTATCAACCAAAACCTTTCATAAAAATAATTACATCAACCGAGTACCCTCAGCATCGATCTTTACTACATCGACCTTAAAACCAGGAGCAACACTCCAAAGGAATGCAGCTATGTCATTAGCATCTTCCTTATAGACTAGAGAGAAAGCTACTTCCCCGAACATCGCCATGGTGAGAGGAATATTATCTGCACTGGCTTTTTCTAAGACTTTCCTCAAACGTAGGCTTGGGATATTTACATAATCTGTGAATTTACGTGCTAAATCCATGAAGAGTTCAGGGTTGAGGTTATCCTTGATTCTATCCACATATTGACCACCCAAGTCATTTATTCTCTTTCGAATTTCTTGGTTTGAGAGTGCATCTTTGGTTTCCATTGGGCCGAAGTGAAGATACACTAGGGATAGGTCTTCTGGTTTATCATATAATACGGCTTCTCCGAATCCCGGTCCCCCTGGTTTGATGAGGGCCCCAAAATTACCATCTATAGCGGCGAATACTGTACCTAGGCCGGTTTTACATTCTATCTCTGATACATGGGCTACCTGAGCTGCTTCAGTGAAGGTTAATCCTAGATTCATAACTTCATTTAATGCAACAGCTAAGCTGATTGCCCCCCCTCCACTACTACCGAAGCCGGCTATTTGGGGGGTACCTATTACATGGTCAATATTAATTTCATATTTTTGATCAGTTTTTTTAAGCATCCTTGCGAGAACACTCTCTGAGACTATAGCTTCTTCTGTTTTCTTACCGTTTATAATTATTGAGTGGATATTTCTGTCTGAATCCTCAAGAGTTACAGTGGTATGTACCCCTTGGCAGAGAGATGCGCCTGATCCTCTTGAACCTCTATGTAGAGGATTCTCAGGATGATCCCAGATCTGGAAGAAACCGGTTAAATGTCCTGGTGCGAAGGCGGATGCTTGTCTCATCTCTTTTCGGATAAGTGCAAGTAGTCTTAGGTAAAAGTGTTATGCATTTTGGTTAGTGGAAACTAAATTTATCTGTAGGGAATTTCCCTGTTTTTACGTCTTCGATGTATTGAACTACTGCCTTGGTTATAATTTCGTTAAGGTTAGCATACACTTTTGCGTGTTTAGGGGTATAACCGGTTTCCATCCCAAGCATATCATTGATTACTAGCACTTGTCCATCACAATGTTTTCCAGCACCTATTCCAATCGTGAGTGCGTTAACTGTTTCAGTGATATCTTTTGCTAGGTTCAATGGGATGCATTCCAGAACCATGGCATAAACGCCAAGTTCATCTAATGCTTTTGCATCTGCCATTATGAGCTCTGCCTCACTCTTTTTCTTACCTTTTACCTTCATTTTTTTTGCTGTTTGTGGTAGTAGTCCAACGTGGCCAATCACGGGTATACCTTCTGCAATTATGGCTTCGATGACTTTAGTGTGGCATCCCTCTATCTTTACTGAATGAGCACCAGCTTTCATGAATCTATGTGCATTTAGGAGAGCATCTTCAATGGTGTTGTAGCTATTGATAGGCATATCACCGATTATGTGGGCTTTCTCAACGCCTCTTGCTACTGCTGCTGTATGATTAATCATGATATCCATGGTTACACTCTTGGTGTCGTTATATCCAAGAATGACCATCCCTAAACTATCTCCAACTAGGATAACGTCGACTCCAACCTTATCCAAAATTCGTGCGGTTTGAGTATCATATGCAGTGAGCATTGTTATTTTTCTGACGCCCTTAAATTTTTTTAGATCTTCACTTTTCATCTTTGACCCTCCAAATAACGAATTAATGCTGATAGAGTATCATTGATAGGTGTGGATACTCCGTGGTGTTTACCAAGTTCTGAGACTCGACCATTTAGGAATTCGATCTCAGTCTTCTTACCCTTAATAATATCTTGACACATGGATGATAGGTTCCCATACTGCGCGATAAGATCATAAATATTATCAGCCATATTCTGATCTAAAAATACACCTTCAGCTGCTGAAACTTGGATACACTCACTAACAATATCAGTTATTAAACTTCTCAACGTTTCCACAGCTATCTCTCTGTTAGGTACCCGAAATAATGCGGTTAGTGGATTAATAACACAATTCAAAACGAGTTTTCGCCATATCTCTGTCTCCATGTTATCTGATAATTCAACCTCTAACCCACAAGAGGAGAAAAGAGAACTAAGTTTTCGACCAGCGGGGGAATTCTCAATAATTGTAGGATTTGAAAGCTTTATCTCGATCTTACCTGACGTAAGAAAATTGACACCTGTATTGATTAACCCTCTAACGATTTCTAATTCTGGTCCCACAATTTTTCTGGTTATCTCTTCGTTTCCGTGACCATTTTGAAGTATAACAATAGTTGTGTCACCCTTGAATGAGTTATAAGAAGAGTTTAAAATTTCTTCAAGATCGGTGGTTTTTGTGGTAATAATAACGGTGCTGTTTGAGGGAAGTTGTTCTATCTCTGTAGATGCTTTTATTCTGTATGTTTTATTAATTTCACCTATAACCTGTAAACCATTTTTTACTATTGCATCTACATGATTTCTACGAGCGATGAGGGTAACATCTGCAACTGTTGATAATTGAGAGCCAAAATAGCTTCCTATTGCCCCTGCCCCAAGGATGAAGATTTTATTGGTTAGCATTTGGTTTAAGGAAGACCCCCTTCTCCGCTAGTCTCTCTAATCTATTCTTCATTATGGTTAGGGTATCAGATAGAGTTTCACTGTTGTCATAAGAGGTTACTATTTCTCTTAATCTTTCATCACTCATTTTTTTGATTCTAGTTACCTCTGATATAAGAAGGGGCATAGCCCTCGTTATGTTATCAACTATGGTTATATCAGCATATTGAGCGGTGCGAGACATAGGATTCAGATCCACGGTAATAACCCTCTTACCCATCTTCACTAGCCCCTCAGTTCTGTCCCCATCTTCAAGGGGTACGAATACAACATCGGCTTTATAGATCCCCTCTGGGTCAACTCTTCGTCTATCACTGAATATTTCATCGATTCTAGCTGAAGCAGCATCACCTATACCTAGAATCTCAGTTGCTCCTACATCCCTTAGTACTTTTTCGATTGCTTCTTCTCGCCCTGGAAGCCTGTGGAATAGGTTTATCTCAAGTTTAGCTCCTGAGACCCTAGCTAGGGCTACAAAGTCTCCTGGACAGAGAGCTGCAACATTTCCATTAACAGAAAGTACTGGATGCTCTGCTAAAAGAAGAGTAGCAGCTGCAGCAGTAGTAGCTTTTTCTGCGGGAGGTGTGGTTTTCTCACCTAGTACATAGTCAAATGCTTCTCCCCTTCCATGGGCTATTAGACCTGCCATGGCAACTATATTGGATTCAACGCCCTGGGTCATAATCTCCCGTGTGCGTATTGATGCAGCTCGGGGGTGTTTATCTTCTACATGGAAATGTGACATTTTTTCAACCTTCTGTTTTCTGTAAATAGGTTATCTTCTGGAAAAGAACTAGCACCAGTATAAATCTTTCCCATCGACTTTAGTGAATGTATAATCTACGCATAAGATTTTTCATTTTCATTGATAATTAATAGCCAATAAAGAACGATTGTCGTCAAAATAGGTGACTTTATCACAACCTTTTTATTTCTTCCACCCGTGGTTTCAAATCACTAACCATTGGAGAAATGAAAATGGGGTATCGCTTTGTTCAGCCCCCAAATACGGGGGAAAATTGAATGGGGTATTGTTTTATTCAGTGCTAACAATACTCAGAATTTATTAATACACGCAGAATGGCGCCACGAGCCTAGCGTTAAAAAACACGAAAACTTTATGGAGGCTCCCTTGTGGTTGTAATGTCCGGTGCCAAAGCTTTTGTTAAGTCTCTTGAACGTGAAGGCGTTGAAACAATGTTCGGGGTCACAGGTGGGGCAGTTCTACCCATATATGATGAACTCTACAACTCAGACCTAAGACTCATCATGGCCCGTCACGAGCAGGGAGCAGCCCATATGGCTGATGGATATGCTAGAGCTAGTGGAAGTGTAGGAGTATGTTTAGCAACATCAGGACCAGGAGCAACCAACCTAGTAACAGGTTTGGCAACCGCTAATATTGATTCAGCTCCTGTTGTTGGATTTACTGGTCAAGTTCCACAACATATGATTGGAACTGATGCATTCCAAGAGGTCGATATAATTGGAGTTACCGCATCTATAACAAAGTATAATATTCAAGTGCGGAATCCCGCAGAAATCCCCTGGGCAATAAAATCTTCATTCCATATAGCATCCACTGGTAGACAGGGAGCAGTCTTAGTAGATTTACCTAAAGATACACAGATCAATACTGCTGAGATGAAGTTCCCGGATAAAGTAGAATTCAGAGGATACAATTTTAACATAACGCCTGAACCCCGTGAAATGGATTGGGCCTCTACATTATTATCAAAAGCTCAGAGACCTGTAATTCTTGCTGGTGGTGGAGTAATTGCAGCAAACGCAAGTCAAGAACTAATACAGCTTGCAGAAATGATGAATGCTCCTGTTGCACTAACACTCATGGGTAAGGGATCAATTCCGGATGATCACCCACTATGCACTGGACTAACGGGTATGCATGGGACGGGTGCATCAAATATGTTAGTCTCTGAAGCTGATGTTCTTCTGGTTGTAGGAGCAAGAATGTCAGATAGAACTACAGCCAAGTTAGATGAATTCTGTCCAGGGACTAAGATAATTCATATAGATATTGATAGAAGCGAGATCGATAAGAATGTTGAAACAGTAACGAGAGTAATTGGCGACGCAAAACTCTCACTTCAGGGA
>RCNB010000749.1_pt1 | contig 21077 bp, 22 predicted proteins | sample 2041321 | NCBI WGS metagenome assembly RCNB01 (sample SAMN09708232, study PRJNA481090) | Marine sediment metagenome, whole genome shotgun sequencing project. | reverse complement strand
TCGTCGGTTTTGCTGTCATCCTTGTCTTCGATGTAAATACGCATGAAACCGGGATCGCGGATGGTCGAACCACTCGCGCGAAAACTGTTTTCTGGGCCGCAGCCAAGATCGATAGAAACGGTATCCAGGGTGGCGTGGATCATCTGGGAGGCAATGGTGCGCTTCCAGATCAAGCTGTACAGCCTGAATTCGTCATCACCGAGATGTTCCTTTATCTTGAAAGGCTCGTGATTGGCGCTGGTCGGTCGAATGGCTTCGTGAGCTTCCTGCGCATTCTTGGATTTGGTTTTATATTCACGTGGTGTCTCGGGCACATTATTGGCTCCGAATTTCGCGGCGATGAATTCGCGAATCTCGTTGAGCGAATCGTTTGACAAGGACACCGAGTCGGTTCTCATATAGGTGATGAGACCTTCTTGTCCGGCGCCGATATCAATACCTTCGTACAGACGTTGGGCGGTGCGCATAGTGCGCTGTGCGCCGAAACCGAGTTTACGTGCAGCTTCCTGTTGCAGTGTCGAGGTGGTAAATGGTGCCGCCGGGTTGCGTTTGCGCTGTTTCTTTTCAACCTTGTCGACAGTCAGCTTGCCCTGTGCCGCATCGCTTAATTTACGATGAGCAGTATTGGCCTGATCGGCATTGGTGATGGTGAATTGTTTTACCTTTTCGCCACCCAACTGGTTGAGGCGTGCACTGAATCCCTGGCCTTCGAACAGGTTGTCGGATTCGATACTCCAGTACTCTTCGGGATTAAAGGCTTCGATTTCCAGCTCACGCTCGACAATCATACGCAACGCCGGGCTTTGCACACGGCCGGCTGACAGACCGCGTCGAATCTTGCGCCACAGCAACGGTGACAAGTTAAAGCCAACCAGGTAATCGAGCGCGCGTCGCGCCTGTTGTGCATTCACCAGGTCCATGCCAATTTCACGCGGGTTTTGTACCGCTTCTGTCACGGCCTGTTTGGTGATCTCATAAAACGCAACCCGATAGGCACGTTTGTTCTTCATGCAATTGCTTTCGCGCAACAATTCATACAGGTGCCAGGAAATGGCTTCACCTTCGCGATCCGGGTCAGTCGCGAGGTAAATGGATTCGGCTTTTTTTAGCTCTTTCTTGATGCTGGCGATGTGTTTCTGATTGCGATCCACCGGCGCGTAATTCATCTTGAAACCATTGTCGGTCTCAACCGCACCTTCTTTGGCGATGAGATCGCGCACGTGTCCATACGAGGCCAGAACCTTGAAGTCCTTTCCCAGGTATTTCTCGATGGTTTTTGCTTTCGCCGGAGACTCTACAATGACGAGATGTTTGGCCATTTAATCCTGTTGATGTGCAAGCTGGAGTGAAAAAATCAAGCTTAGTGAAAGATGGCAGGCTGATCTGCGAAAACAATGTCTTCGTAGTGCATCAGTGCGTTTTCGTCCTGTTCGTCCGAGCTGTTGAATAAAACCATCATCACAACCCATTTCAATTCTTCTATATCGACTTCGGAATCAGACTCAAGCGCCATAACGCGATTGATGACCATTTCACGAAGCTTCGCGGTGAGCACCCCGGACTGTTCGAGGAACAGTAAAAAGCCATAGGCACCGTAGGCAATACGCGCACTTTCCTGCGGTGCAAGTATGCGCACGGCGTTACTTGATTGAGTGCTGCCAGTATCTTCTTCAACCTGAGACAGGCCGTCAAGCCAGTCAAACGCCTTATCAATTTCGAGTGAATCAAAGCCGGCAACGCGCAGATCGGCTTCGATTCCGTCACGATCTTCAGGCAGATTTTCGTCTTGGTCCGCATAGCTCGAAAAGATGTACATCAGAACGTCTATAACGCCTTCTTTCATGAATACCTCGTTTAGATCCTGACGTAGCAGCCGCCAGGTGCGGATTGAATTAGATCGTTGATCTCAAGTTCTACTAGCATGGATGAAAGCTTGTCGATGGTCAAGCCACTGCGATGGACAAGTAAGTCACAATCTACAGGGTCATAGCCAATATTTTCGAGCAGGATACGCTGTTCGGCATCGAGCGAAACTTGCTTCTTTTCGGGTGGAATCGGCTGGTGCTGAATCGCGAAGTCGAACAGGCTGCCGAGCTCCATACTAATGTCTTCGGCCGTTTCGATCAGCGTGGCGCCGTCCCGAATCAGCTGGTGGCAACCATGCGCCTGCGGGTTGTGAATCGAGCCCGGTATTGCAAGCACTTCACGACCCTGCTCGGCGGCCAGCCGGGCAGTGATCAGCGAACCACTGCGCTGTGTGGCTTCGATAACCAGCGTAGCAATCGCCAGCCCGCTGATAATCCGGTTGCGTTGCGGGAAATTCGCCGGTCGCGCGACAGTGCCAAATGGAAACTCTGAAAGGATCAAACCCTGGTCGATTATTTGCTCCGCCAACTTCCGGTTCTTATGCGGGTATATTTTATCCAGTCCCGTGCCCATCACCGCGATTGTGCCGCCCCCGACCTGCAGTGCCCCGCTGTGCGCTGCCGCATCGATGCCGAGAGCCATACCGCTGGTGACGACGAGGCCGGACGCCGCACACTGTGCCGCGAGGTCGAAGGCATTTTGTGCACCGCCCGGAGTGCAGCGTCGACTGCCAACAATCGCAATCTGCGGCTTTCGCAGCAGATTCAGATCACCGCGAGCATAAAGCAATACCGGAGGGTCTGGAATTTGCTTCAAAAGCTCGGGATAGGCGTTGTCTTTGCGGCAGACGATGTGGTTGTGTTCTGACTGGGCCCATTCAAGATCGCTATCGACCTGATGATGTCGTCGAGAATGAATCCGGGCAATGACGCTTCGATCGAGACCGGCAGCGCGCAAAGTTGACGGGCTGCTGGCCAGAATGCGTCGAGGGTTTCCATCGAAGCAGTGCAGCAAGCGGCTTAGTCGAGCAAGTGAAGGTGTAAGGCTGTGGTAAAGCTGCAGAAAATCAGGCAATTCCTTTTGCATGGGGTCTCCAGTTCCGTTTGTAGACCCGTAAACTATAACACCAGGCCTGGGCCTGGTGTTAGTTAACTGATAATGACCGGACGCGCCTAAGGAGTTTCGACGTAATCCTTCAGGCTGATTGGCATGTCGGCCTCCATGATCAACGCATAGCTCATTTTTTCGAATGAACGAATGACCATCGCCATACCGATCTGTTCGTCAGGTAGTTTGACCCTGAACAAAGGATCAGGCTCGGCCTTGTCCGGGATAATGTCACCGTTACGACGGATGCGCAGTATATTTCCGCTGACGATGCCATCGCGGTTACCAAGGTTGATCGCGATGGTTTGAAACGCACCGGATTTTGATATCGAATCAATCAATGAAACAATCTCACCGTGTACGTCGGTGCTCGGTGGTTTGGGGAAAAAGTCACGTTCGAAATCGGTATTGTCCATCGGCATCACGCGATCATCGCGCAGAATCTCACGTTCTGAGCTGGTGACCCGTACGGAGGCAGGGTCGCCTCTCAGCAATAACCTCGATTCGCCAACGTAAAGCGCCTCGTAACCCAGCAGTTCATTGGTAATTGGATCATAAATGGCCCGATTGGGACGATAGATGTGATAGCGACCGATGCCCGTGCTGGTATCGAGTTTGCGCACGTAGAGTTTGTCGTTAATGCTGTTGATCAGATGATTGTCAAGGCTAGACAATACATAAGCAGAGTTGTTGAGCGTATCTTCATCGATGATGATCGGCCGTTCCAGCAGGTGACGAATTGACTCGATTGGAATTGACGGGATAGTTGCATCGATCGATTGAGTGCGAACCCTGGGGGTGACTTTGACAACCTGGAGACCACCTTCTGTCTGTCCGAGCACGGAACCTTCCTGGCCACGTGACAGAAGCTGGATTCTGCGTTCGCCACCAACGTAAACAATGGCGAGCGTATCACCGGGATAGATCAGGTGTGGATTTTCGACCTGGGGGTTCTTGAACCAGATTTCCGGCCAGAACCACGGGTCACGCAGAAAAATTGATGAGATGTCCCATAGCGTATCACCTTCTTGTACAATATAGGTTTGCGGGGACTCGTCTTCGTAGACAATGGTTTCAACCGGTGGCGGGGTTTCCGGTATTATTGCTTTGACAGTGTCCTGATCGCTTGCTGCTTCGGGAACGTGGATAACCGAATAAGGTGCCTGAGGCTCGGCGCAGGCGACTATCAGCAACATACCTGAGAGCAGAATTAATCCCTTAGTAAGCCGTCGGTGGATGGTTGTAGGCATAGGAACCCCTAAAAATGCGATTTCAATTGTTTGAGTGTAGTCGAAATATAACCGACTACAAGTTTTTTTGACTTGAAAGATTCTAGTATAATCATTAACTTGGAACAACTAGTTGTAAGTTTTCTTGAAGTTTTGGCTCATGGCATTATTAAATATTTTACATTTTCCCGATCCGCGGCTTAGAACCGTCGCCAGACCAGTTGTCGATTTTGACGACGAGCTGCGTCAGCTGATTACAGATATGTACGAAACGATGTACGAAGCACCGGGTATCGGCCTCGCTGCCACCCAGGTTGATCGCCATATTCGACTGTTGGTAATGGACGTCTCTGAAGGGCGGACACAGCCGCGTTGTCTCATAAATCCGAAAATTGTGTCCGCTGACGGAGATGAAGAAATGGACGAAGGCTGCCTGTCTGTGCCGGGATACTACGAAAAGGTGCATCGTGCGGAGCGCATTCGAGTGCGTGCCCACGATGAGCATGGGGCCAGTTTTGAATTTGAGGCTGAAGGACTGGATGCGGTTTGTATTCAGCATGAAATGGATCACCTTGATGGCAAGCTGTTCGTTGATTACCTGTCGGCATTGAAGCGTAATCGCATTCGCAGCAAGCTGATCAAGGCGCAAAAGCAGCAGACTGGTTAATCACCGAACCTTATGGCTAAAGTTATCTATGCAGGTACGCCGGAATTTGCAGTTCCGGCGCTGGAATCTCTATTGCGTAGCGAGCATCAGGTGGTTGCGGTTTATACGCAACCGGATCGACCCGCGGGTCGAGGTCGCAAGCTGCAGCAAAGCCCGGTTAAACGTTGTGCCCTGGCGGCGGGTTTGCCAGTGTTTCAGCCCAGTGACTTTAAATCCCCAGCAGATGTGCATCAGTTGCGGCAATTCGATGCCGATTTAATGGTGGTTGCTGCATATGGGTTGTTGTTGCCAGCGGCAGTGCTTGAAGTGCCGCGCCTCGGTTGTGTCAATATTCATGCATCGCTGCTACCGCGCTGGCGCGGTGCTTCGCCGATACAGCAGGCGATACTGGCGGGGGATCAGGCAAGCGGCGTTTGTCTGATGAAAATGGATCAGGGACTGGATACCGGAGATGTCATCCTGCAGCGCAGCCTGAACATAGATACGACCTGGAATGCCTCGCAATTACACGACGCGCTTGCGCCACTGGGTGCGGATTTACTGCTCGAAGCGATGCAGGATCTCGAATCGGCCTTGCAACAGGCTGAGGCACAGTCTGAATTCGGTGTTACCTATGCACCGCGCCTTACCAAGCAGCAGGCAAAAGTGGATTGGAGCAAACCAGCTGCGGTTTTGTTGCGCGAGATTCGTGCCTATAATCCCTGGCCGGTGAGCTTCTGTTTTCGTCAGCAGGAAAGTATGCGCCTGTGGAGTGCCCGTGCGGGTAACGGCTTTGAGCTCGATCAACCAGGCCTGGTGGTCGCGCACAATCCTGACGGTGTATACGTCAGTTGTGGTGATGCGCTGTTGCAGATCACCGAGTTACAGTTTGCCGGGCGTAATCGTTGTAGCGCGGCGCAGGCGCTGAATTCGGGCGATCTGAGTGGGCAAGTGCTAGGTTGATCCTGATGAGTGATAAGAAATCGAAAAACACTAAATCCAAATTCAAACCCAAATCCGGATCCAAATTCACCAATGGTAAAGCTGAATCCACTGATCCAAAAGCTGCCAATCCAAGGTGGGTTGCTCTGCAGGTTATGCTGAAGGTGGTTGAGCAGGGGAGGTCGCTTGACGATCTTTTTCAAAGTGACTGGTTTAAGGCCTTACCGGCGAGCCCGCGCGACCTTGCGCTGAGCCGCGAGATTGCCTTTGGTCTGTGTCGCTGGTATTACGCACTTTCGGCCTGTCTCAAGCAGCGCCTGCAAAAACCATTACGGGCACGTGATCGCGATGTTGAAATCGTGCTCCTGATCGGCCTTTACCAGCTGTTGGTGATGGGTACCGAGGCACATGCAGCCGTGAATGAAACGGTAAAACTCACCTTGTTACAGAACAAGAAATGGGCTTCAGGATTGGTGAATGCGGTACTGCGTGGGATCGTGCGTGACGAACTGAAGCTCGATGCCAGTGCCGAGACGCAAGCCTATCCCGAGTGGATGCGCAACAAATTGCAGGAAGATTGGGGCGACAAGGCGGTTGCGATACAGTCTGCAGGAAATCAACGCCCCCCGATGACGTTACGCGCTGCCGCCATCGATGCTGATAATCAGCAACAGATCGACGAACTTGCGGAACTCGGTATCGGGGCCAGTTTACATGGGCAGGTAGATGGAGCGATTGTGCTGAGCGCAGCCTGTGATGTGGCCGAACTGCCGGGCTTTGAGCAAGGTCGATTCAGTGTGCAGGACGCCTCCGCGCAGCTCGCCGCACAATTGCTACAATGCGAACCGGGTGATCGTGTGCTCGATGCCTGTGCGGCGCCGGGTGGCAAGACTGTGCACTTGCTGCAGCGTTACCCCGGAATTGAGCTCGACGCATTGGACAGCAGTGCATCCCGGCTGGAACGAGTGCTGCAGAATCTACAACGCGTCGGTCATACGGCAAGGATTCTTGTCGGTGACGCTGCAGATCCCGGTGAATGGTTCAGCGAGCCTCGCTATGATGCGATTCTTGCTGATGTACCTTGCTCTGCCAGTGGGGTATTACGTCGACATCCCGACATTAAACTATTGCGTCGCGAAAGCGATATAATGCCGTTGCTGGCTCAACAGGCTAATATTATGGACACACTGTGGTCCGTGCTAAAACCGGGAGGCAAAATGCTGTACAGCACCTGCTCCATCTTCAAGGATGAGAATGAAACCCAGATTCGCCGGTTTCTGCAGCGCCAGGCCGACGCCGAGGAGGTATCTCTCCAGGAGATGGAATGGGGTGAATACCGTGCGCCTGGGCGTCAGATATTTCCCGGCAGCAGTAACATGGATGGCTTTTATTACGCCTTGCTGACCAAGCGTTCGGGCTAACCATGGCTGCTCGACACTTCACAAGACCTGCAAACCCGGCGCTGCTGCTTCTGCTGTTGCTGATGCTTGTGTGTGCGGTGTCTGCGGCTAAGGAGCCTGAACCGTTCGAAGTAGTGCGCGCCGAATTTAATCTTGATGAATCATTGATGTTGCTGAATCTGGTGGTGGAAAGTGAGATTCCAGATTACATTTCAATCGCCCTGGATCAGGGCTTCTCTGTTCCGATGATGTTCGAGGTCGAGATACTCGCCACCAAACGCTACTGGTTCGACGAACCCGTTGTGTCACTGAAGCAACAATATATTTTACATTATCAGCCGATGCTCGATTCTTATGTGGTGTTTGATGTTAACCGTTCTGAACGACGCTATTTTGACGATCGACGGGCGGCGGTACGATTCATCGAAGTGGTTTACAATTACCCGATGCTGAACATCAAGAATCTGGCGGTCGATCGCGAATACTATGCGCGTGTTCGCTTTGGTATCGATTCCGATGAATTACCCTTGCCGTTGAAATCGAGCTCGCTGTGGGACAATGACTGGAATCTGAAAAGCGACTGGTATGAGTGGGTGGTTTCGGAATCCCGGTTATGAGCAGCACGTTTCGCAATACCGCTTCTATTGTTGCACTGCTGGTGCTGTTGTTGGTGTCGCTGTATACGATCAGCGATGCGATTACGCATTCCGCTACCTTCGGCAAGTACTACAACTGGTTACTGTTTGGCAATGCCATCGGGTTGATCGTGTTGTTACTGTTGATCGTGGGCAATGTGTACAAACTGATCGTGCAGTATCGGCTCAAGGCCATTGGTTCGCGGCTGACCACTCGCATGATCAGCATATTTGTTTTACTGACGATTATCCCGGTTAGCGTGGTTTATTATTTTTCGTTGTCCTTTTTGCATCGCGGTATCGATAGCTGGTTCGATGTGGGTATCGAAACGGCGCTCGAGGATTCGGTGCAACTTGGACGCAGTGCAGTGGATTTGCGCAAACGCGATGCGCTTGGCAAGGCCCGTCGAATCGCAACCGAGATTGCCGAAGTCGATAGTGACATACTCATCGTCTACATCGATGGTGTGCGCGAGCAATACGGTGCCAATGAAGTGACCTTGTACAATCACCTCAATTCAATTATCGCCTCCAGCAGTATTGAGTCCACCGAGTTGCCGCAGGGATTGCCGCTGACGGAAATGGGCGATCTTGATGCAGATCGTCCTTATCTTAATCTGGTCCACGATCCTGCCTATGGGCTTGCGATACAAATCGTCATGTTGGTGCAAAGCCTCGATGCTACCGAACCCTCCAGAACGTTGCAGGCGACGTTTCCGTTTACCGACCGGATCAACGAACTCACCATAGGCGTGCAGGAAGCCCATGATCGTTACAAGCAATTGGCGGTGTTGCGCGATCCGCTGAAAACCAGCTTTACCATGGCTTTGTCGATGATCTGGTTATTGAGCGTGCTTTCCGCGATCTGGCTTGCCTTTATAGCGGCGCGCAAGCTGGTAGCGCCGATAAACGATCTGGTTGAGGGTACCAAGGCGGTCGCCGCGGGTGATTATGAAAGGCAGTTAACTCTGTCCGGCAATGACGAACTAGGCTTTCTGCTGCGCTCCTTTAATACGATGACGCGCAAGATATCTCGCAGCCGGGCGGTAGCCGCACAGAGTCAGCGCATGGAAGCACTGCAGAAAAACTATCTGGAATCAGTATTGGAGCAGCTCACATCGGGCGTTCTGACTATCGATGCAAGCGGCTTTATCAAGAGCAGCAACGCTGCAGCCTGTTCTATATTTGATATCGACAGCAGTGCCCTCACCGAGTTGGATATTGCCGACGTGGTGCAACAGAACCCCGCGATGGCGCCGTTTTTTGACGCGGTGCAATCACATTTAAGTCAGGCTGGGGAATGGCAGGAAGAGCTCGTGGTGTTTGTGCAAGGAGGGCGTAAAATTTTACGCTTGCGCGGCACTACACTATTGTCTCAGGCCGATGAGCAACAGGAGCAGATCATCGTGGTGGATGACTTGACTGAATTGATACAGGCACAGAAGGAATCAGCCTGGAGTGAAATGGCGCGACGCCTGGCGCACGAGATCAAGAATCCGTTGACGCCAATACAGCTCTCCGCTGAGCATCTGCAACGTAAGCTTTCGGATGAAGTCAGTGGTGATAAACGAGCGATGCTGGATCGCTATACGCATACCATTGTGCAACAGGTTGAAGCAATGAAGTCGATGGTGAATGCTTTTACCGATTACGCGCGTTCTCCGCAATCGATGTCGGAGCGGGTCGACCTCAATGCCATGCTGGAGGAAATTGCCTTGTTGTATCATCAGGATAACAACGAGATCGAGATCAATCTGGAACTGGACAAAGCGATACCCGAGATTGAAGTGGATAATGTACGTCTTCGGCAACTGGTGCATAACCTGATCAAGAATAGTCTGGAAACACTCGATGGCAAAGGGTGGATTCAACTGGAGACCGCCTGCGTTGAAAAGTCAGGCCGATACTGGATCGAGTTCACTGTAGAAGATAGCGGTAAGGGTATCGCTGACGAGGTGGCTCAGAACCTGTTCGAACCTTATGTCACCACCAAGACTACGGGCAGCGGTCTCGGGCTTGCCATTGTGCAGAAAATTGTTGATGAGCATGGTGGCTCGGTGCGGGTTGGAAAAGCGAGGCATGGCGGGGCTTTGTTCTCGGTGCTGCTACCCTTGTCCAATGCTGCAAACAAGGCTTTGCAAAACCGATTGATTGAGCCAATGAAATCGCGAGGTTTGGGATGAGCGCACGCATACTCGTTGTAGATGATGAGCCTGATATTCGTTTTCTATTGAAGGATATCCTCGAAGATGAGGGCTACCAGGTCGATGTCGCCGAGCACGCCAGTGCCGCCAATGAAATTCGTCGTGTTTCCAGTCCTGATCTCATTTTACTCGACATCTGGATGCCTCAGGTCGATGGCGTGACCTTACTCAAGCAGTGGAAGTCCTCAGGTGAGGATCATTGCCCCGTGGTTATGATGTCGGGGCACGGCACGGTTGAAACCGCGGTCGAGGCGACGCGTTATGGTGCTGTCGATTTTGTCGAAAAACCGCTGTCCATGGCAAAATTGCTGAGCACCGTGAAAGCGGCGTTGTCTATCAGCAACCAGGACGAGCGCCAGGAAAGCCAGCGTCGACGCGAGGAACCGGTTGGTAACAGTCAGATTGTGCAGGAGTTGAAGCGGCGCATGCGTGAACTGCGCGATAGCAACGAGCCGGTTTTTCTGGTGGGCCCTTATGGCAGTGGTAAGCGAGTCTGGGCAGAGTATCTGTGTGAAACATCAGGCAGCTTGCAAGTTCACGACAGCTCTAACGATGTTACTACCCTGGTACCGCTCAGTGCTAACCTCTATATAGAAGAAGCCGGCGATCTTGATCCCGGGCAACAGGCACAGCTTGTTGAAGCCATGCGGGCCAGCAATCAGGGCTCCGGCTATCGCTTCATCATCGCCAGCCACTCCGGCTATGATGATTTGGAGGGTAACCGCCGAATTGATCCGTATCTCGCACGCCTGTGGCAGGATGCAATCGTGGTCCCTTCGCTGGATGAACGTATTGAGGATATTCCTGTATTACTGGAATATTATGTGAACTGGTACAACGAGCTGGAAAAATTGCCTTATCGCCACTTTGGTGTGGCGGCACAAAATCTGCTGCGTAACCATCACTGGAGTGGTGATGTTTCTCAGCTTAAGCAGTTCATCAAGACGGTTCTGGGCAACAGCGAATCGGAACAGATTGAGCTTCATGAAATCGAACAGACATTGCGCCTGGTGACGGCCATGACTGACATGCAGGCGGGCAACAAGATGCAGATTACGATCGACATGGGGCTTGATCTGAGAGAAGCGCGCGAAGCTTTCGAGCGCGAATATCTATCGCGTCATCTGGCGCTCTCAGGTAATAATATGACCGAGCTCGCGCGCCGAGTCGGACAGGAGCGAACGCATTTGTATCGCAAATTAAAATCACTTGGGTTGCACAGCAAAAAACAATAACAAATCATGAATATCATAATTCTAGGTGCGGGCCAGGTCGGCTCTACTGTGGCCACAGAGCTGTCGAAGGAAGATAGCAACGAGCTGACTGTCATCGATATCAATCAGCAGATTTTGTCGGAACTGCAGGAGCGACTCGATTTGCGCACTATTTGCGGTAATGGCTCCTACCCAGGTCTGCTCGAAGAGGCCGGCGCTGATGATGCCGATATGATTATCGCGCTGACCAACAGCGACGAGATCAATATGGTTGCCTGCCAGGTGGCTTCGTCCATATTTCATACCCCTACCAAGATTGCGCGAATTCGTTCTCCCGAGTATCTGAAGCGTCCGGGCCTGTTTGCCGAGGATTCGATTCCGGTGGATTACATTATCAGCCCCGAATCGCTGGTCACCGAGTACCTTTATCATCTGATCGAACATCCGAGTGCATTGCAGGTGCTCGACTTCGCGGGCGGTCGCGCGCAACTGGTAGCAGTCAAGGCCTACCATGATGGTTTGATGGTAGGGCGAGCCCTGGGAACCATGAACGAAGTAGTTCCAGGTGTTGATATGCGCGTCGCGGCGATATTTCGCGATGGCGAGTCCATTCAACCCTCGGCTGATTGTGTGATCCAGGAAGAAGACGAAGTTTTTTTGTTCGCCGCTCGCGAAAATATTCCAACGGTTATTTCGGAGATGCGCAAACTGGAAAAACCCAACAAGCGCATCATGTTGGCCGGTGGCGGCAACATCGGCGGTCAACTGGCCGGGTTGTTGGAAAAAGACTTTCAGGTCAAGGTTATTGAATCAAATCCGGAGCGCGCCCGTGAATTGGCGGCGACCCTGGATTCCACGATTGTATTGCTCGGCGATGCGGCCAATCCGGATTTATTACTGGAAGAGAATGTCGAAAGCATGGACGTGTTTTGCGCACTCACCAACGATGACGAAGCCAATATCCTGTCGGCGATGCTGGCAAAGCGTATGGGCGCCAAGAAGGTCATGTCATTGATTAATCGTGCTGCCTATGTTGATCTCGTCGAAAGCGGCCTGATTGACATTGCGATATCACCACACCAGGTAACCATCGGCGCTTTGCTTGCACATATTCGCCGTGGTGACGTGGTTGCGGTTCACGCGCTGCGTCGCGGTTCAGCCGAGGCCATCGAGGCCATTGCGCACGGTGATCGCAGTTCATCGCGGGTTGTTGGGCGCGCGATCGAAGACATCAAATTACCTGAGGGTGCGCGCATCAGTGCAATTGTGCGTGGCGAAGATGTAATGATTGCGCATCATGATACGGTCATCGAGTCTGAAGATCACGTCATACTGTTTCTGACCAACAAGAAGAAGATCAAAGCAGTGGAAAAACTGTTTCAGGTCGGTTTCACCTACTTCTAGACGGCGATCGAAGGACCTCATGCAATTTCTGGTTATTCAACGCATTCTCGGTTTGTTGATGATGGTGTTCAGCAGCACCATGCTGCCGCCGATCGTCACCGGGCTGATATACGAAGATGGCGCGGTGCTGCCGTTCGTCGAAGCTTTTTTCCTGATCCTGATCGCCGGGTTCCTGCTGTATCTGCCGGTATACCGTCATAAAAAAGAATTGCGATTACGTGACGGCTTCCTGGTTGTGGTGCTGTTCTGGTCTGTTCTGGGTCTGGCTGGGGGCCTGCCCATCTATCTGTCCGGTATCTACGATATATCGATAACCGACGCGGTATTTGAATCAATGTCGGGCATCACTACCACCGGGGCCACGGTCATCGTCGGCATTGATGATCTTCCTCATTCGTTGTTGTTATACCGCCAGGAACTGCAGTGGCTGGGGGGCATGGGTATCATCGTGTTGGCGGTAGCCGTGTTACCGATGCTGGGCGTGGGCGGTATGCAGTTGTTTCGCGCCGAGACTCCGGGTCCGGTCAAAGACACCAAGTTGACGCCTCGAATTACCGAAACCGCGAAAGCATTGTGGTACATATATCTCGGTTTGACGATTGCCTGTTGTCTGGCTTACTGGATTGCCGGTATGTCGTTTTTCGATGCCCTCTCGCATTCGTTTTCCACCGTAGCGATCGGCGGGTTCTCTACTCACGATGCCAGTATTGGGCATTTCAACAGTACGGCTATTCAGTTTGTCGCCATTGTTTTCATGCTGTTGTCGGGAATCAATTTCGCGATCCACTTTACGGCGATTCGTGGTCGATCATTGCAACCTTATCGGCGTGATGCCGAGTTTCGTACCTACATATTGGTGCTGTCGGTAGTCAGTTTGATTACCATCGGCTATCTGCAGCTGACACACACCTTCGATTCGACTGCCGAATCGATTATCGAGGGGCTGTTCCAGGTCGTGTCGATCGGTACAACCACCGGATTTACTACCGCCGAATACCACAGCTGGCCGGGATTTCTGCCGGTGTTGCTGCTCTACGTCAGTTTTATAGGTGGTTGTTCGGGCTCGACAGGTGGCGGAATCAAGGTTATCCGTATCCTCTTGCTGGTGAAGCAGGGCATGCGAGAGCTGCGGCGTTTGGTGCACCCCAATGCGCAAATCGCCGTCAAAATTGGCAAGAAAGTGATGTCCGAGAAAGTCATCGAGGCAGTGTGGGGGTTCTTTGCGGCATACTTTGCGATTTCCGCGTTAATGATTCTGCTGCTCATGGCGACTGGACTGGACCAGGAGACTGCTTTTTCGGCGGTCGCTGCCTGCCTCAATAATCTTGGACCTGGCCTCGGCGACGTGGGGCGTAATTTCGCCTCGATCAATGATGTTGCCAAATGGATTCTTTGTCTTGCAATGCTGCTCGGGCGACTGGAAATATTCACCCTGCTGGTGTTGATCACCCCGGCCTTCTGGAAAAAGTAATCACGTGAATCAGACCTCCCATGAAATCGACTCCAGTGCGCTGGAATCGCCATCACTGGCCAAACTTGAGCGCAAAATTCGTGGCGGCATCGGTCGCGCCATCAGTGATTTCGGCATGATCGAAGCCGGTGACCGAGTGATGGTATGTCTATCGGGCGGTGCTGATAGCTATACCATGCTGGATGTATTGCTCAGTTTGCAGAAATCAGCACCGATCGATTTTGAATTGATTGCGGTTAATCTCGATCAGAAGCAGCCAGATTTCCCGGCGCATGTTTTGCCAGAGTACCTGCGCCAACTCGGTGTTGATTTCAGGATTGTGGAAGAAGATACCTACAGCGTGGTCAAGCGACTGGTGCCTGAGGGCAAGACCACCTGTTCGCTGTGTTCCCGCTTGCGTCGGGGCGTTTTGTACAACACTGCGGTCGAGCTCGGTGCCACCAAGATCGCGCTTGGTCATCATGCTGATGATATTGTCGAGACGTTGTTTCTCAACCTGTTTTTTAACAGTAGCCTTAAAACCATGCCGGCGAAATTGAAAAGTGATGACGGCCGCAATGTGGTGATTCGCCCATTGGCCTATGTGCGTGAAAGCCTGATCAAACAATACGCGGTGCTGCGCGATTTCCCAATTATCCCCTGTAACCTGTGTGGCTCACAACCGAACTCTCAGCGCCAGAAAGTCAAGGCGATGCTGGCGCAATGGGATCAATTATATCCGGGTCGTGTAGAGAATGTGCTCGGTTCTCTTGGCCGCGTTACCCCTTCGCACCTGCTCGATCGTGAACTGTTCGATTTTACCAATTTGGGTGCTGATCAGGCAGGCGTCGAGGTCAGATAATTGCATCGCGCCAGTTGCGGTGTATCTGGAGCGGTGCAGCGACAAAAACAACCTGCTCCATTTAGGGTAAGCCCAGTTCGCAAACGAAGCGGGGTAAGCCCGCAACAATAGCTTCGCGGTATCTATCCGCGCATAATTATTGCTGCGTATCGCGGTGCGATCAGAGTGTTCCTAGCCTGTCGACCCGTCCCTGTGTCGTGCTAGTATACGGGCAGTTTCGAGACCAGGTGGATATCGTGCTGAGGCCCTTCAACTTCGGCATTGGTTCGTGCCTGGTGTCTGAATTGTCGTGCATGCTAACCATGGAGATTCTCAAGCCGAATGCTATACCCAGCCATACAACCTTCCAGAACCTGGCGTTTTCCGGTATCGGATTTGCATACCTTATATATCGAGGAAAGCGGCAGCCCTGACGGAGTGCCGGTCGTTTTTCTGCACGGAGGTCCTGGTGGTTCCTGCGAGCCCGGGCATCGACGATTCTTTAATCCTGAAGCGTATCGAATAATTCTGTTTGATCAGCGTGGTTGTGGAAAATCCCGACCGCACGCCAGCCTCGAAGACAATACGACCTGGGACCTGGTCGCTGATCTCGAGAAAATTCGCGAATCCCTGGAAATTGATCGCTGGGTTGTGTTCGGTGGTTCCTGGGGATCGACCCTGGCCCTGGCCTATGCGCAAACTCAACCCGAAAGGGTTTCGGGTTTAATCTTGCGAGGTATTTTTCTGGCACGCCAGCAAGACGTAAACTGGTTCTTCAATGGCGACGCTGCGCGTATTTTTCCGGAAGCCTGGCAGCATTTCATCGAACCGATTCCCGTCGAGGAACGTGATGATATGGTCGCGGCTTATTATCGTCGGTTGACCAGCAGTAATGAAATTGTTCGCATGGGTGCCGCCAAAGCCTGGTCTATCTGGGAAGGCTCATCGGTGACCCTGTTGCCCGACAAGAATGTTGTCGATCATTTCAGTGATCCGCACATCGCACTCAGTATTGCCCGAATTGAGTGCCACTATTTTAGTAATCAGAGTTTCTTCAAACCTGACCAGCTGCTCGACAATATGGATAAAATTACAGACATCCCGGGATATATTGTGCATGGCCGTTACGACATGGTGTGCCCGATCGATCAGGCGATTGCGTTAAAGCAGCGTTGGAAAAACGCCGAGCTGAATGTGATTAGCGATGCTGGCCACGCTGTGACCGAGAATGGCATTTCGCGAGCGCTGGTGAATTGCTGTAATTCAATGCTGGAAATGGTGACTTGATTGTCTTGCTGCAGCGCGTCAGCGAGGCGCAGGTAGTTGTCAACGGTGAAGTTATCGCGAGTATCGCCGAAGGCCTGCTGGTACTGATTGGAGTTCAGGCCGAGGACGATGAATCGGTGGCCGAGCGTCAACTGGAGCGCCTGTTGAATTATCGCGTGTTCGCCGATGATGCGGGCAAGATGAATCTTTCGCTCAGGGATGTTGAGGGTGGATTGTTGCTGGTGCCGCAATTTACTCTTGCGGCCAATACCCGCAAGGGACGTCGTCCGAGTTTTGGCTCGGCCGCGACGCCGCAGCAGGGAGAGACCGTGTTTACCGCGATGCTCGCGGCTGCTCACAAATGTCACGATCTCGTGCAAGCCGGTCGCTTCGGCGCAGACATGCAGGTACATTTGATCAATGATGGACCGGTGACTTTCGTTCTGGAATAAATCAGAGGTTCTGTTTTACCGGCCAAACTCGCGGATTAATTGTCGAATTCACCGGCAATGTCGATTATCATCGGCTTCCTCTCGAACCTGCCCCCAGGGCTCATAAATGTCAGAACGAATTGCAAGTGTCAGTCGCGACACTCTAGAAACCCAAATCAGTGTGACCATCAATCTTGATGGCAGTGGAAAATCCGTGTTTGATACCGGCATTCCATTCCTTGAGCACATGCTCGAACAGATAGCCCGGCATGGCTCGTTTGATCTCGATATCAAGTCCAGTGGTGATTTGCTCATTGATGATCATCACAGCGTGGAGGACATCGGCATTACGCTGGGACAGGCCTTCAAACAGGCGCTTGGCGATAAGCAGGGCATCATGCGCTACGGGCATGCCTATGTGCCGTTGGATGAGGCTTTGTCGCGGGTGGTGATCGACTTTTCCGGGCGGCCTGGCCTGGAGTATCGCGTCAAGTTCCTGCGTCCGCGAATCGGCCAGTTTGACGTCGACCTGATCCGGGAATTTTTTCAGGGCTTTGTCAATCACGCACCGGCAACTTTACACATTGATAATCTCGAGGGGCGTAATGCGCACCATGTGGCTGAAACCATGTTCAAGGCTTTTGGTCGTGCCCTGCGCTTCGCAGTGAGCCAGGACGAGCGCATGCAAGGCATTATTCCATCCACCAAGGGAAGTCTTTAACTCATGCAAACAATTGCCGTGATCGATTACGGCATGGGAAACCTTCGCTCGGTGGTGAATGCGCTCGAGGTGGTTAGCGGCGCCGGTGATCGTGTTTTGCTGACTTCGGATCCGGATCAATTAGGTGAAGCTGACCGGATCGTATTTCCGGGGCAGGGTGCTGCTGGCGATTGCATGCGAGCGATCGATGAATACGGCCTGCGTGAAGCCATTGTAAGCGCGGCTGCGAGTCGTCCGTTTCTTGGTATCTGCATGGGCATGCAGGTACTGGTCGATTACAGTGAGGAAAACCAGGGCACGGAATGTCTTGGTATTTTCGGTGGACAGGTAAAGTATTTTGGTGATAGTCATAGCGACCCGAGCGGCGTTAAACTAAAGGTTCCGCACATGGGATGGAATCGCGTTACGCAGGTTACGGCGCATCCTTTATGGCACTCAATTGACGATGGAAGCAGGTTTTATTTCGTGCACAGTTATTATCTCGAACCGAACGATTCCGCGCTGGTCGCGGGCACGACGGATTACGGCCTGAGTTTCAGCAGTGTCATCGCGCGCGATAATGTTTTCGCCTTACAATGTCATCCCGAAAAGAGCGCAGACACGGGTTTGCAACTGTTGCGCAATTTCGTTAACTGGGACGGTGAGTCATGATTCTGATTCCGGCAATTGATCTAAAGGAAGGGCACTGTGTGCGCTTGCGTCAGGGAAATATGGATGACAGTACCGTGTTTTCCGATGATCCGGTGGCGATGGCTGGCAAATGGGCGGCGCAGGGCTGCAGCCGCTTGCACCTGGTTGACCTCGACGGCGCCTTTGAGGGTGCGCCTGTCAACGCTGATGTAATTGAAGAAATCTGTGCCTCTTTACCCGGCCTGCCGATTCAGATTGGTGGCGGTATCCGCAACATCGAAACGGTAGAGTCCTATCTCGAAGCCGGTGTCAGTTACGTCATTCTTGGCACCATGGCCGTCAAACGTCCTGAGTTCATAACCCAGCTGTGCGCCGAGTTTCCGGGAAAAATTATCGTCGGTATCGATGCCAAAGACGGTATGGTGGCCGTGCAGGGTTGGGCTGAGGGCTCGGACCACACAGCGCAGGAGCTTGCACTGCGCTTTGAGGACCAGGGTGTGGCCGCGATCGTATACACCGATATCAACCGCGATGGCATGATGCAGGGTGTCAATGTGGAGGCCACGCGTCATCTGGCCGAGTCAATTAGCGTGCCTGTCATTGCCTCGGGTGGTGTTACTGATATGGACTGTATCATTGAGTTGAATGCCGTTAAGAGTTCCGGCATCGAGGGTGTGATTATCGGGCGTGCCTTGTACGAGCGCACCATCAGCCTTGCCGAAGCCCAGACCTACATCGATCAAAACTGATCCGCATCAGGTCCCTGAGTATGTCTCTCGCTAAGCGCATTATCCCCTGTCTCGACGTTGACAACGGCCGTGTCGTCAAGGGTGTCAAGTTCGTCGAAATTCGCGATGCTGGCGATCCGGTCGAAAATGCCCGGCGTTATAATCTGGAGGGGGCTGACGAGCTTACCTTTCTTGATATCACCGCGAGTTCAGATAATCGCGACACCATGGCCCACGTAGTTGAAGCCGTAGCACGCGAAGTATTCATTCCACTCACGGTAGGTGGCGGAATACGCGAATTGAGCGATATACGGCGAATGCTGAATGCCGGTGCGGATAAAATCAGCATCAATACCGCAGCGGTGTTCAATCCCGAGTTCGTAGCGCGTGCCGCCGATAAATTCGGTTCGCAGTGTATTGTGGTTGCGGTTGATGCTAAACGGGTCAGTGGCCCTGAAGAAAGCGGAGCCTGGCAAATATTTACCCACGGAGGGCGCAAGCCTACCGGTATTGATGTACTCGAGTGGGTCGAGAAAATGGACAGTTACGGCGCCGGCGAAATACTGCTCACCTGCATGGACCGCGATGGCACTCGTATGGGTTTCGATAATGAGCTAACGCGCCAGGTATCGCGCGCGATCAAGATTCCGGTGATTGCATCGGGTGGCGTTGGCAATCTGCAGCACCTGGTCGATGGCATACTCGACGGGGAGGCGGATGCGGTACTTGCCGCCAGTATTTTCCATTTCGGTGAGTTTCGCATTAGCGAAGCCAAGGCATTCATGCGTGCCCAGGGAATCGAGGTGCGCGATGACTGACTGGCTTGATGGCCTCAAATGGAACGATGATGGTCTGCTGCCGGCAATCGCGCAGGATCGCAAAAGCGGTGAAGTGTTGATGCTGGCGTGGATGAATCGCGAGGCGTTGCAACTCAGTTATGAAAACGATCGCGCAGTCTACTGGTCTAGATCGAGACAAAAATTGTGGTTTAAAGGCGAAGAGTCGGGCCATGTGCAGCAATTGGCGGAGATTCGGCTGGATTGCGATGCGGACGTGATCCTGTTGCAGGTCGAGCAAATCGGTGGAATTGCCTGTCATACGGGCAGACGGCGCTGTTTTTTCCGTGTTTTAGCCGATGGAGCATGGCAGATTGATGAAGAAATTATCAAAAATCCCGACGAGATTTATCGATGAGTGATGATATACTCCTGCGCCTGATGGCGGTGCTGGCATCGAGAAAAGATGCCGATCCGGATTCGTCCTACGTGGCGGGTCTGTACGCGAAAGGTCTCGACTCCATTTTAAAAAAAATCGGGGAAGAGGCGACAGAGACCATCATTGCCGCAAAATCAGGTGACGGGCAGCAGATTATTCACGAAACTGCGGATTTGTGGTTTCACTGTCTGGTGATGCTGGAACAACAGAATTTGGATGCACGGCTTGTACTTGCAGAGCTGGAACGTCGCTTCGGCGTTTCCGGTATCGATGAGAAAGCCGCGCGCGAACAAAAATAAATAGAGGTGAAACATGGGTTTTGGTGGAATTAGTATCTGGTCGCTATTATTGGTCCTGGCGATCGTAATTTTGTTGTTCGGCACCAAGAAGCTGCGAAATGTTGGCGGTGATCTGGGCGGTGCAATCAGGAGTTTCAAGAAGTCGGTCAAGGACGAAGAGGTCACAAAAGACAGCACAAAAGACAGCACTGAATCCGTAGATCAGGTGATTGAAGGTAAAGTGAAGGAAGACGACAAGGTTTGAAGCATTCATTGAGCTGGTTTTGATCTAGTCGAACCGCGGACAGCAATATATGTTTGACATGGGCTTCACCGAGCTGATGCTGATCGGCATCGTCGCGTTGGTTGTGATCGGTCCCGAGCGGTTGCCGAGCGTGGCGCGTTCAGCTGGCAAGTACGTCGGGCGTCTCAAGCGCTTCATGACCACGGTCAAGGCTGACGTGGAGCAGGAATTGCGCGCTGATGAGCTACGCCAGATTCTGTCGGATCAGCAAAAGGAGCTGGATTCGCTGAAGGATAGCATTACCGAAGCGGGTCGCGGCTTTGAAAAGGATCTCGGCCTCGACGAAGTCGGCGCTAGTGAGACGGTCGAAGAGATGACCGCTTCGGCTTCGGAAGTGATTGCTGAAACTCCCGTTGCTCCCGTCGATGTCGAACCGGTTATCGCGAAACCTCCTGCAACCGAGGCTGCCGCTAAGAAACCCGTTACTAAAAAGTCTACTGTTAAACAGTCAGCGATTAAAAAGGCTGCGACTAAAAAAAAGCCAGCCGTGAAAAAACCGCTTGCTAAAAAATCCACGAGTAAATCTGGCACATGAGCGAAGCTGATAAAGAACAAACCTTCGCCGG
>RCNB010000748.1_pt1 | contig 21078 bp, 23 predicted proteins | sample 2041321 | NCBI WGS metagenome assembly RCNB01 (sample SAMN09708232, study PRJNA481090) | Marine sediment metagenome, whole genome shotgun sequencing project. | reverse complement strand
AAATGTTGCGAAAATATTGACTACTGATTTTGACAGATTGACTGAATATGGTTTTGGTTATTTAGTAGGGAAAGTAATATTGCTATTAATTTTTCTATCAATAATATACTTTACAAGAAAAAACAAAATTGATTCGAAATCATAAATCGAATATTGTAAAGTACTTTTTACAACATTGTCCATAACTAATCTCTTTTACTCCATGCTTTTGAAAATTACTGCTTTTAATTAAACAAAAGTGGTATCCGTTCATCTCCTCCTATCTATACATCTTCTGTTGTTTGTCTAAACTAACTTATAATTACTCTACAAATTCAAGGATTTAGTTAAAATAAAAGCTCTCTAACGCTCTAATTGGTCAATGTGTAATACTTAAAATGGATATAATACAAGACCCCATACCTCATACCTCCCCCAATAGCCAAGACATTATTAGCGTTATGATAACTCACCCCAATTTTTTTGGGAAACACAGAAAAAGGGGTTGTAATTTTCTTTCTATCTTTATAAGCAACCAACCAGTTTATTATGATTAAATTCTTCAGGAAAATACGCTTTCAATTACTTGGTGAAGGTAAAACAGGAAAGTACCTAAAATATGCTGTTGGGGAGATTGTGCTGGTTGTTATAGGAATTTTAATTGCTCTTTCTATAAATAATTGGCATGAGAATAGGAAGACTCAAAATCAGTTAAGATTAATATTAGGCAACTTAATTGAGGATTTATATGAGGATTTGGAATATCTGAATTCTGAAGCTGATCTGCATGAATTTAGAATTAGCGGTTTTCATTATCTTCTTGAAATGTCAGATATCAAAAAATTTGAGGATACTGATTTATCAAAAATCAGCAAAGTCAATTGGTTGTGGAAAGGTGCATATCCAGATACAATTAATCTTAAATTTGCCGAGAAATGTATACAGGCTTCAGTATTTGATTATAATGTTAATATTCAGAATAGTTCTATCGAAGAAATGAAGAATCTAGGAATCTTTTCAAATATAGAAAACAATGCGCTTAAAAAGTCTATTAATAAGTATTATGGTTTTCTGCCTCAAATTCGGCAAGATTGGAATCGAGAATTAATTAAAGATTGGAGAAAATACTTGTTGGAAAATTATGATGTTATTCCAGCAGAAGAGATTTTATTTTTGGTAAATCCTATTGAATTTGTAAAAAACAACAAATCCGTATCAAATAGGATCCAAGGGTTAGAAGGTCCTGCTCAATATAGATTAAGTAACATAAATATTGCTATCAATTTAGCAGAAGAAGCCCTTCAACTCATCAAGGATGAAATAAGCGAATCTGATTCGGAATAATAATAAAACAAAGGCTAACAACGTGTATAATTAATTGCTAAGTTTATTTCATCAATACTACATTCCTGAGCAATCAAATATCAATATCGCACCACTGCTAATGTACCCACACACCTCCGAAACAGTCAAAGATTAAAGAAGAAACTATTAAACTTTTTACATCAATCTGTATAGTTCATTACTTCTGAATTTACATACTCACTAAACACCAACAATAATTTTCGTCTAACCAATACTATCACATAATTGTAAAACGCTCTAATTGGTCAATGTGTAATGCTTAAAACAAGACCCCCATACCCCCCCAATAGCCAAAGATTACAGAGAGGTATAATAACGCACACTAATTTTTCGGGAAACACAGAAAAAGGGGTTGTAATTTTCTTTCTATCTTTATAAGCAACCACGAACCAATGATAAAGTTCTTTAGAAAAATACGTTACGAACTTATGGAACAAAATAAAACAGGCAAGTATCTAAAATATGCCATTGGAGAAATTGTTCTTGTGGTTATTGGAATTTTGATCGCTCTTTCGATAAATAATTGGAATGAAGGCAGAAAAAATAAAATCATGGTTGAGAATTATACGCAGAACTTAATCGAAGATCTCACAAAGGATAGTATTAGTATAAGTAGATTAATTGTTAATATTAAGAATGATTCAACTTTTCTAAATAATTTTGAAAAAAGGATATCCAAATCAACCGTTGCTTTAGATACAATACTCAAAATTGCCCGATATGAATATAACTTTTATATCTGGATTCATGAAGATTATAATAATGATACTTTCAAAGTTCTTACCTCTACTGGTAATATAGGTTTGTTTAAGAGTGAAATTACAAATGATTTGAACACATTGCATAATCTTCAAGAACAGGCTCTAAATGCACAAAACCAAACATTTGAAACTTATAGAAACGGTTTAATTCGATATGCTCAAAAATATCCAATTCCTTTTCAATCCAATTTAATTGCAAATGGCACGCCAGCATCTGATATTATTTGGAAACAAATTTCATTAAGGGAACATTCTACCGAATTTAATGCTTTAGTCTTAGCCAAAGGAGATTCATATCGGTTATCCTTACGCTCGTTACCTATAGTTTTAGTTAGAACAAATGAATTGCTAACTAAACTTCGTGATTAGTAATTAAAAAAATAACGAAAGCACAACAACGCATAAAATTAATTGCTTTAGTTAATTTCATCAATACTACATTTACAAGCAATCAATCGTATCATTCTACGATACCTTTGCATTATTCAATCCCACATAATGCACTACACGAAGCACTTCTCTTTTATAGTGAAAGAAAACGGTCAACCTCAACTATCCTCTGAACAATTTAGACGTTGGATGAATATAATCTATTTATTGTGCCTCAAAGACCTTAAAGCATATAAAAATTGATTTAATACATTTTGTGTTGAAATACAACTACTGGAAAGAGTAAAAAACGTGTCTATTTCTTAATAATAATGCAAATTTTGTGCAAATAGAAAAGAGAAAAGACCTTCAATCTCTTGAAAGCCTTATTATTGTTGGTGGAGAAGATGGGAGTCGAACCCACGACCTCTTGACTGCCAGTCAAGCGCTCTAGCCAGCTGAGCTACATCCCCAATATTTTATTTCATACCCCTTAATACTAAAACTGGAATCGTGCTAGAAAAATCTTTTTTAAGGATTGTGTTCTTTTCCCATTTCTTTGTAAAAAAGCCTCGTTTACGCCTTACAACACAAAGCATATCTGGTTTATGAGATTCAAAATGAAGCAGAACACCTTGAAACGTTGTTGCATTTTCAGTTTGTGTTGTATTTGTTATTATACTTGATAATTCTTCATTTACATCAAAATCACCCTCGTTATGATATGGTGTTTTAACCAACAACAAATCTACAACTGCATTAAATTTTTCTTTTATTGTTTTAAGGGAGGCCAAAACATTTTCTTTTCTAATAATTGCAGATTTTACTGCCATTAATATATGAGTAGCTGGACTAAACTTATACCCCTCAGGAACAATAAGTACTGCTGGGACATCCATTTGTTTAATAATTTTCCCAGAAGTCTTTCCTAAAAACACCTCATCTTTAACTGAATTGGTTCTAGGCTCCACTAATATTAAGTCAATGTTTCCAGACTTATAGGCTAGCTCTAAAGTATCAATAAGTTTTCCTTTAAGAGTTCTGATTTCTACATCCACACCATCCGTATTAACTTTTGACATGAGTCCTTTTAAATATTCTTGACTTTCTCGTTCAAGAATATGATCAATTTTTATCATGGTTCCCGCCTTTGTATATACGTTATACACTTGCACAACAAATAATTTTGCTCCAAACGCCCTAGCAAAGTCCGCCGCATATTGCAAGTGACTAACTGCGTTTTTTGAAGATCCAACAGGAACTAGAATATTCTTCATAATCAAATATTTAAAAACTAAATTTACAGAAATTATATCGCAAAAGTAAACATTAATAATGATTCCTTTAATGGCTCTAACTAATGACTTTATAATTAAACAAAAAAATACATTTGGGAACCAATATTAGCCTAAAACATATCAATAAACTTGCGATACCTGCTTTAATTTCTGGGGTTTCAGAACCCATATTATCAATTACGGATACTGCTATTGTTGGAAATATTGCGGTAAATGCTACCGAATCTTTGGCCGCCGTTGGTATAGTTGGCGCCTTTATTTCAATGCTAATTTGGGTTTTGGGTCAAACACGAAGTGCAATTTCTTCTATTGTTTCTCAATATGTAGGGGCTAATCAGTTAAACGAAATTAGAAACCTACCCGCTCAAGCTATTTTCTTAGTGACATCGTTAAGTGTTTTAATCATTGCTACTACATATCCTTTTGCAGCAAACATATTTAAACTCTATAATGCGTCAGATTTAATTTTAAACTATAGCGTAGAGTATTATAAAATTCGCGTTTTTGGTTTTCCTTTTTCACTATTCACTATTGCCGTTTTTGGTGCATTCAGAGGGTTACAAAACACCTTTTACCCAATGATAATTGCTATTGTTGGAGCCAGTGCAAACATTATTTTGGATGTTGTTTTGGTATATGGTGTTGAGGGTTATATCCCAGCAATGAACATTAAAGGGGCTGCCTATGCGAGTGTTATTGCACAATTATTAATGGCATTATGTGCGGTTTATTTTTTGCTTAAAAAAACTGAGATCCCTTTAAAAGTAAGTTTTCCATTCAATAAAGAGATGAAACGGTTTACACTTATGATTTTGAATTTGTTTGTAAGAACAATTGCCTTGAATGTTACATTGTACTACGGTAGTGCATTTGCCACAAGTTACGGTGCAGCATATATTGCAGCCTACACTATTGCGATTAATTTATGGTTCTTAGGTGCGTTTATAGTTGATGGCTATGCAAGTGCAGGAAATATCTTATCGGGTAAATTATTAGGAGGCAAGGAATATGGTCAACTCATTAAACTGAGTAATAAATTAATTAAATACGGAATAATCATAGGTGTTATAATGGCCGTTATTGGCGGATTATTGTATTACCCATTAGGAACGATATTCACTAAAGACACTGTTGTTTTAGATGCCTTTTATGATGTCTTCTGGATTATTCTTGCAATGCAACCTTTTTGTGCCCTGGCATTTATTTTTGATGGCATCTTTAAGGGGCTGGGTAAAATGAGACATTTACGAAATGTACTTTTGTTTTCAACCTTTGTTATATTTATTCCAATCTTGTTTTGGCTAGATTATCTTGACTATAAATTGCACGCCATTTTTATAGCTTTTACATTTTGGATTATAGCAAGAGGAGTTCCTCTCATTATAAAATTTAGACGAGAATTTTTACCGCTTTCGCAAAAGGCGTAACTTTGAGTGTTAATTTGCGTTAGGCAAAAATTAAATTATGTTTTTAGCATCTCTTTTACAAGACAACACTATTGAAGAAAAACTAAAGCAAGCTCCCGATAGCGGATACGAAATTGGTGTTTTTATTGGGGCAATGTTGCCTTTTGCTGTACTAGTGATTATCGCTTACACCATTTACAGATATAATAAGAAAAGATTAAATAAAGAATAATATGGACATTTTGAATTTTTTAAGCGGAAACGGATTGTTTCTATTATTAGCTTTAATTTTAATTATCGTTTATGTTGTTAATAGAAGAAAAAGAAAATGATGAGCAAAATACGTATTACAAAACAGTTTTCTTTTGAAACTGGTCATGCACTTTATGGTTACGATGGGAAATGCAGAAATGTTCATGGTCACAGTTATAGACTTTCAGTTACCGTTATTGGTCAACCTATTGCCGATTCCAATAATGTAAAATTCGGAATGGTTATCGATTTCAGTGATCTTAAAAAAATTGTAAAAGAAGATATTGTCAATGTTTTTGACCATGCTACCGTTTTTAATAAAAACACACCACATGTTGAATTGGCAAAAGAATTGGAAGACAGAGGGCATAATGTATTATTGGTAAATTATCAGCCTACAAGTGAGATGATGGTTATCGATTTTGCGTCCAAAATAAAAAAGCGTTTGCCAGAAAACATCAAATTGCATTCCCTAAAACTTCAAGAGACAGCAACTTCCTTTGCAGAGTGGTTTGCTAGTGATAATGAATAACGCAAATCACATATCTGTTTCTGAAGGAAAAAAAATATACTTTTCTAGTGACAATCACTTAGGTGCGCCAACGCCTGAAAGTTCTTTTCCTCGTGAGAAAAAATTCGTGGCTTGGCTCGACGATGTTAAACACGATGCCGCTGCAATATTCTTGCTTGGTGATCTATTTGATTTTTGGATGGAATACCGAAAAGTGGTTCCAAAAGGCTTTACTAGAACCTTGGGGAAGTTGGCGGAAATTAGTGATTCTGGAGTTCCAATTTATTACTTCGTTGGTAATCATGATTTATGGATGGATGGCTATTTTGAGGAAGAATTAAATATCCCTGTATTTTATAAACCTCAAGAATTCACTTTTAATGACACCTCTTTTTTTATTGGTCATGGAGATGGCTTAGGTCCTGGTGACAAAGGTTATAAACGGATGAAAAAAGTATTTACAAACCCTTTGTGTCAATGGCTATTTAAACGTGTTTTACACCCTGATTTTGGGATGCGTATTGGACATTATATGTCGGTAAAAAACAAGTTAATTTCAGGAGATGAGGATGCCAAATTTTTAGGAGAAGACAAGGAATGGCTGGTACAATATTGCAAGAGGAAATTGGGAGAAAAGCATTACGATTATTTTGTGTTTGGACACAGGCATTTACCTCTAAACATTGAATTGAAAGAAAACTCAAAATACATAAATCTTGGAGATTGGATAAGCTATTACACCTATGGTGTTTTTGATGGAAAACATTTTGAATTAAAAAATTATTAATATGTTTTCTTTAAGATTTTTTAAAAAGGTGTATTGCATTTTTTTGCTAAGCACCTTTCTACTATCTTCTTGCAGAGCTTATAAATCAAAAATTATAAAACCAAATCAAATCACATACTTGCAATTTCAAAATCAACAAAAGGTCTTTAAATCTGTTGATGGAAACATTCATTATATCGACAAAGGAGAAGGAGAAGTCATTGTTTTATTGCATGGCATTCCCACTTCGGGATGGTTATATCGTCACATGATTGATGAACTTTCACGGCATTATCGAGTCATCGTTCCTGATATGTTAGGGTTTGGTTCTAGCGATTCTCCCAAAGGCTATGATATCTATTCTGAAGCAAAACATGCAACTCGTCTTTTAGGTTTAATGGATTTTTTAAACATTAAAAGCTGGACGCATATAATGCATGATGCAGGTGGATTATGGACGTGGGAACTTTTTAAAAAACAGCCTAATAGAGTTTCAAGTCTTGTTATTCTAAATACTATTATTTATAAAGAAGGTTTCAAACCTCCTGTCCGTTTTAAACCAGGGATTATAGCAAAAACTGTGATGTGGAGTTATAGAAACGGAATTTCTACCAATACAATGTTACATAGCTTGTTTAAATCTGGCCTTACAGAAAACAACCTTAACAAAATTGATGTTGAAGGTTATAAAACTCCGCTTCGAGAAGGGAAAACTCAGGGCATGTATTATTTTTTCTCGCGTACATGCAATAACTTAACAGATTATTCAGAAGTAATTTCAAAAATTGATATCCCAGTTGCTGTTGTTTGGGGAGAAAATGATTCGTTTTTAAAATGGAACCCTCAAAGTAAAGGCATAATTAAAGATTTAAACATTTCCGCTGAAAATATCCATCTTCTTGATGCAAAACATTTTATTCAAGAAGAAAAACCCGAAGAAATATCTAGTTTAATTTTACGTTTCTTAGATAATTAACGGTAATTTTATTTTCATGAAAATGCGTTCTATTTTCTTTTATTTTTGCTTATTAAGTTCTATCATTTCCTTTGCTCAAATTAAAGAGTCCCTCAGCCATGATAACTATAAAAGAACATGGCTAACCCATCTTCCAAAGAACTATTCTGAAAATAAACCCTATCCATTGGTTATTGCACTTCATGGTGGCGGTGGTACTGGAAAGCAACTCATGACAAACACCCGAAGACGTTTTAATAAGTTGGCAGATAAAGAAGATTTTATTGTTGTTTATCCGCAAGGTGTAAAAAAATCATGGAATGATAATTCAACCAGAGATACCAACGGTTATGCAAGGAAAGAAAATATCGACGATGTTCGGTTTATCGAAAAAATGATTGCTCAAATTGAATCTAGTTATAATATCAAGGCAAATGCAATTTTTGCCTGTGGTATTTCAAATGGCGGTTTGATGTCCCAAACTTTAGCTTTTGAATTGCCAGAAAAAATAAAAGCTATTGCAATGGTGTCTTCAAATTTTGGAAAAGACGAAATAAATGAGATTAAAAACGTATCTCCTTTTTCAATTTTATTCATCCATGGAACTGAAGACCCTATATTCCCATATGAACAAGGCGAAATAAAAGTTTTCAAAAAAACTAGAGGAAAGGTTTTAGGAATAGATAAAAGCATCGCTTTTACGTGTAACCTCAATGGAAACAATATTAATCCAACTATTTCCAAAATTGAAAATCCTGTTGCAAACGATGATTGCGAATCTGAGTATTTAAAATTTCCAAATCCAGAAAACCCTACATTAAAAGTAGAACTTATTAAAATTAAAAATGGTGGTCATACCTGGCCTGGGGCAAAAGAGCAGCGTATCATTAAAAAACTTGTTGGGAAAACAACACAAGATTTTTATGCTTGTGACAAAATTTGGGCGTTTTTTAAAAGCACTCTGAATTAAACTTTTTTAGTAGTTGCTAGTCTTAGTTTAAAATCACCTTTATGAAAATTGTCCAGTTATTACCTACTATATTCTGTGTTGCCTTTCTATTATCTTGTGGAAGCGATGATGCAACAATAATAGAAAACACAACAGAAGAAGAAGAAAGTACATCACAAAGTAATCCAAATATTTTATTGATTATTGCAGATGACATGGGCTTAGACGCCACTCCCAGTTACAATATAGGAAGTATAAAACCCAATATGCCGACACTGCAAGGACTTATAAATTCTGGAATTCGATTTAATAATGTTTGGTCTAATCCCGTTTGCACACCTACCCGCGCAGGCATACTTACTGGCAAATATGGGTTTAGAACCAATGTCACCAAGGTGGGTGATGACCTTTCTACGTCCGAATTGTCTTTGCAGCAACATTTAGACAATAATAATTCAGGTTACAACCATGCTGTAATTGGTAAGTGGCACTTATCTTCAAACACCAATCATCCAACAGACATGGGTATTAATTATTACGCTGGTCTTTTAAATGGTGGCGTACAATCTTATTGGAATTGGAATCTAACCGAAAATGGACAAGCAACCTCATCTACAGAATATACTACATCAAAGTTTACAGATTTGGCAATAGATTGGATAGATACGCAATCCCAACCTTGGTTTTTGTGGTTGGCATACAACGCTCCACATACGCCTTTTCACTTGCCTCCAGACGACCTACACTATCAAGGAGGTCTTCCATCAGATCAAGCAAGTATTGATGCAAATCCACAACCTTATTATATGGCAATGCTAGAAGCTATGGATACCGAAATGGGACGCCTAATCAATTCCATGAATGAAGATGAAAAAGCAAATACCGTTATTATTTTCATTGGTGATAATGGCACCCCAAATCAAGTTGTTCAAGATTATAGTAGTTTTCGAGCTAAGGGTTCTATATATCAGGGCGGTATTAACGTGCCAATGGTTGTTTCTGGTCAAGGTGTAAATCGATATAACACTGGGGAGAGTGCATTAATAAACACAACCGATTTATTTGCGACAATTGCAGATATAGCAGGAATTGGGACAAATCAAATTAATGACAGCAGTAGCTTCAAGAATATGCTTACAAGTGAAACTGAAGAAGGAAGAGATTATATTTATTCTGAAATTGAGCATGATTCAGGTGGTGTCGATTATACCATTAGAAACGCTACTCATAAATATATCTTTTTTGAAGATGGTACAGAGGCGCTCTACAATTTAATTGAAAATCCAAACCTTTTAAGTGTGAACCAACTTCCTCTAGGTGATTCGGATATGGCCGCAAAAAATGAATTAACCATAAAACTGATTGAGATTAGACAATAAAAATAAGTATAGCCTAATCTTCATCTTCATGAGCTTTCAAATCCTTTGTTAAATCAAGTTTTCTAAATGAAGGTGATACAATTCCGGTAGTAACTACAGTAATTAAAGTCATTGTGCCTCCAAAAACAACAGCCGTGACCGTGCCCATAAGTTTTGCGGTTAATCCGCTTTCGAATGCACCCAATTCGTTTGATGAGCCAACAAACATGGAGTTTACAGATGATACGCGACCTCTCATATGATCAGGTGTTTTCAATTGTAAAATGGTTTGACGAATAACCATAGAAACTCCATCTGTAACACCACTAAAGAACAGCGCAACAACTGAAATCCAGAATATCGATGACAAACCAAAAGTTATAATACAAATTCCAAATCCGAAAATGGCGCCTAATAATTTCATTCCAGCATTTTTACTTATCGGGATATATGCGGTTACAAGCATAGTTAAAAATGCCCCAATAGCTGGAGCTGCCCTAAGCACGCCAAAACCTTCTGATCCAACTTCTAAAATATCTTGAGCAAAAATTGGTAATAAAGCAACTGCCCCACCAAATAAAACAGCAACCATATCTAAGGTTATTGCGCCTAAAATAGCTTTGGTTTTAAACACAAATCTCACCCCTTCCTTTAAACTTTGCATGACCGGTTCGCCTATTTTCGGGTTAAGAATTGGCTTCTTTTTAATTCTTGCTAAAATAATTAGTGAAACCATGACCAATCCAAAAACGATGCAAAGTGACCAATGCACACCAATCCAATTAATTGATATTCCAGCAAAAGCTGGACCTAATACCGAAGCCATTTGCCAAGTAGAACTACTCCAGGTTGCTGCATTAGGATAAATTTTCTTTGGAACAATTAATGCAACTAATGAAAATATTGTAGGGCCAAAAAATGAGCGTAAAAAACCACCAAAAAACACCAAAGCGTAGATAGAATATAAAACTTTATTAGTTGACCAGTCGCCAACAATTTTCGGCCATGTCAATAAAAATAAGCCTAAACTTATTAGTGAAAAGGCCGAAATACAGATTAATAGTAAATTCCGCTTTTCCTTTTGATCAACAATATGGCCTGCAAATAGTGCCATTGATAATGCCGGAATTATTTCCATTAAGCCAATAATACCTAATGAAAGGGGGTCTTTAGTTAAAGTGTAAACCTGCCACTCAATAACAATAAATTGCATGGTCCAAGCAAAGACCAATACAAACCTCCCCAATAAAAAAATATTGAATTCTTTAAATCGCAATGCTGCGTATGGGTCTTTTTTCGACATTCTTTATATACCTACTAAGCCTTAATATCTCGGAATTTAAGTTGAAGCGACACATTACCTTGCCAATGATTTTCATCAATGGAATAAGCTGCTTTAAAAGTTTTCTTGTTGGTAATTAATTCAAGCTTCTCACCTAAACCAAATCCAATGCCTCCAATTTTATTTGAGTTGAATTGCGTAACGTTAAGCCGCAAATGTTTGTCATCTTCACCAACACATTTCCCATATCCTGTATCCTTTAAATCATCCGTCATAAAAACGGGTGTCATATTTCCTGGGCCAAAGGGTGCAATTTGGCTAAGGATTCTATAAAATTTAGGAGTAATGTCTCTCAATTCAATTTTTGAGTCAATTTTAATTTCTGGTGTCAATAAATTTTTGTCAATAGTTTTTGAAACTACATTTTCAAAAGCTTCCTTAAAAGCTAGGTAATTTTCTTTCTTGAGCGTAAGACCCGCAGCATACTTGTGTCCACCAAACTGTTCAATATGTTCTGAGCAAGCTTCCAAAGCATTATATACATCAAAACCACTAACCGATCGTGCAGAGGCGGCCAATTTCTCACCGCTTTTTGTAAAGACTAAAGTTGGCCTGTAATAGGTTTCTATCAATCTAGAAGCCACAATACCAATAACACCTTTATGCCAAGTTTCATGGTAAACAACAGTAGTAAAGCCTTCCTGTTCTTTTTGTTCTTTAATTTGCTCAAGAGCTTCTTCTGTAATTCGTTTATCTGCATCACGTCTATCTGTATTAAATACTTCTATTTCTTCGGCGTAGTCTTGAGCCAGTATAGAATCCATTTCAGTTAATAAAGTTACGGCATAATTCCCGTGTTTCATTCGTCCTGCAGCGTTTATTCGAGGGGCAACAATAAAAACTACGTCAGTAATAGTAAGAACTTCTTTTTTTGATTGAGATATAATAGCTTTTATTCCAGGACGTGGTTTTGTGTTTATCACCTGTAATCCAAAATAAGCCAAGGTTCTATTTTCTCCTGTTATTGGAACAATATCTGCGCCAATTGCTGTGGCTACCAAATCTAAGTATTCGACTAAATCATCAACCGTTTTATTTTCTTTTGTTGCCAGTGCTTGAATTAATTTAAAACCCACCCCACAACCACATAACTCTTTAAAAGGATACTTACAATCATCCCGTTTGGGATCCAAAACTGCAACAGCATTTGGGAGCTCGTCTCCAGGTCTGTGATGGTCGCAGATAATAAAATCTATGCCTTTCTCTTTGGCATAAGCCACTTTATCAATAGCCTTAACACCACAATCCAAGGCAATAATTAACGAAAAGTCATTGTCTTGTGCAAAATCAATTCCTTTATACGAAATCCCGTAGCCTTCGTCATATCTATCAGGAATATAAGTGGCCACATGCTCATGCTTTGCTTTTAAATAAGATGACATTAATGCCACTGAGGATGTCCCATCGACATCATAATCACCATAAACCAATATGTTTTCATTCTGAACAAATGCAGTTTCGATTCTAGAAACAGCCTTATCCATGTCTTTCATCAAGAATGGATTATGCAAATCTTCTAAACTAGGCCTAAAAAATTTCTTAGCTACTTCATAAGTGTTTATGCCGCGTTGTAATAACAATGATGCAATACTATCATCTACTTGAAGTTCATTTTTTAATTTAGCTACTTCAGTAGCCTTTGGTTTGGGCTTAAGCGTCCAGCGCATTATATAATTTAGGAATTATGAATGTGGATATTCGTATCTATTTTAGCAAAACGCCTAAACATCTCCATTACGCCACAGTACTTTTCGACAGAAAGCGATACGGCTTTGTTAATTTTATTTTCGCTTAAATCTTTGCCATAAAAATGATAATCCACCTTTACTGTATGATAATATTTGGGGTGTTCATCAGTAAGTTCGCCTTCAACTTCCATTTTAAATTCGTAATCGGTTACTTTCATTTTATTTAAGACAGAAACGATATCCAAGCCTGAGCAACCAGCAAGAGAAGATAACATCATTGCTTTTGGCGCCATTCCAGAATTGGTGCCTCCAAACTCTTTTGAAGCATCCATCATGATAGAGTCCCATCTAGGATTATCAGATTCAAAGACCATATTTCCTTTCCAAACGGTTGTGATTTTATCAGGCATATATTCTAATTTTTTTGTTTCTTGTTACTTCAAAAATACTACTAAAAAAATTAAAAATATAGCAATATGCCATTAGTAACACCATTATCTGCCAACCATGATTCTGAAACAAAAGAACTCGCAGAATTCTTTAATGAAACCCTTGGATTTTGCCCAAATTCTGTATTGACTATGCAACGCCGTCCAGCTATTAGTAAAGCATTTATTAACTTGAATAAAGCGGTTATGGCGAATGAAGGCAGGGTGACCTCTGCCTTAAAACGGATGATTGCATGGGTAAGTAGTAACTCTACGGGTTGCAGATATTGCCAAGCACATGCCATAAGAGCAGCGGAACGTTATGGTGCCGAACAAGAGCAATTGGATAACATTTGGGAATACCGAACACACTCAGCTTTTAACCAAGCGGAACGCGCAGCTTTAGATTTTAGTTTAGCGGCTAGTTTAGTTCCTAATGATGTAAATGAGGACATACAAAAACGCTTACATGAACATTGGGATGATGGTGAAATTGTAGAAATGCTTGGTGTGATTTCTCTGTTTGGATATCTTAATCGTTGGAACGATAGCATGGGTACACCTATTGAAGAAGGTGCTGTAGAAAGTGGCGAACAATATTTAGGAAAAAATGGTTGGGAGAAAGGGAAGCATGTTTAGGTTTATCAGAAATAACGAGTTCGTTACTTAAAACAACTCTTTCAGTCTCTTCTGTAATTCAGGCACAACATCAACATCAAACCAAGGGTTCTTTGTTAACCAAAATCGATTTCGTGGCGAAGGATGTGGCAATACAAAATATTTGGGTAAGTAGTCTTTATAATTAGCTACCGTTTCGGTCAAGGTTTTTTTTGCAGCTTTTTGCAAATAGTATTTCTGTGCATACATACCTATCAAAATTACCAACTTCAAATTCGGCATTTCATTAAATATCAATTCGTGCCATTCTGGAGCACATTCAGGGCGTGGTGGTAAGTCTCCCGTTTTACCTTTCCCAGGATAGCAAAACCCCATGGGTACAATGGCAAATTTTGATTCATCATAAAAATCTTCATTGGTAATATTTAGCCATTTACGCAATTGCTTACCACTTGCATCATCCCATGGAATACCCGAATTATGAACTTTTGTGCCCGGTGCTTGACCAACTATTACAATTTTAGAATCAGAATGCGCAGAAACAACAGGACGTGGGCCCAATAGTAAATGTTGCGAGCAAATGGTACATTGTCTTATATCATGAAGTAAATTTTTCATCATTTTTTACCAGCAACAACAATTACAATTTCGCCCTTTGGCGGTTTATTTGTGTAATGTTCTAGGATTTCTTTGGCGTTGCCTCTTCTGGTTTCTTCATAAAGTTTGGTGAGCTCACGAGAAACTGAAACTTGCCTGTCATCACCAAAATACTCGCAAAAATGAGTGAGCGTCTTATTAAGTTTATGAGGTGACTCGTAGAAAATCATGGTTCTGGTTTCTTCAGCTAATATCTTAAGTCGTGTCTGGCGCCCTTTCTTAACAGGTAGAAATCCCTCAAATACAAATTTATCGTTTGGTAGACCACTATTTACCAAAGCAGGCACAAACGCCGTAGCTCCAGGTAAGCACTCCACTTCAATATCATTCTCTATACAGCATCTAGTTAATAAAAACCCTGGATCTGAAATAGCTGGAGTACCCGCATCACTAATTAAAGCAATTACCAGACCTGATTTGAGTTTTTTTACAAGATTTTCAATTGTTCTATGCTCATTGTGCATGTGGTGTGATTGAGATTGTGTAGTTATCTCAAAATGTTTCAATAATTTTCCCGAAGTGCGGGTGTCTTCTGCTAGAATTAAGTCAACTTCTTTTAAAACCTCAATTGCTCTAAGTGTAATATCTTTTAAATTACCAATAGGTGTTGGTACAATATAAAGTTTGCTCATTAATTAAACCTGCTTTCAATAATTTGCAAAAAGCGTTCTTCGAATTCCTCCTTACCTTCCCAATGATTATAGTCTGGTTTAATGATATTATGTATTAATGTGTTTGCTTCTTCAAAAGTTTCTGATGTATTTATTTGAGACAAAACGCGCTCAAAATCTTCACTTTTGCCACCAAAAAGATGTTTAATAAAAGCCAGTTTATCATTTAATCCAATTTTTATTCCTTCTCCTTTAAAAGCATCATTTAATGATTTTTTAGTTTCTTCCTTAACTTGGTTCTTGGTTTTTGTAACAGGTTCGAAAACTGGTATGTCCTTAAAATCTGCCATCAATTCTTCAAAATCGTTTTTAACACCATTCTTCTCAGGTAAGACTGATTCTAACAGGGCATCAACATCATGTGTTTCTCCAGGCATTTGGGCAACCATGTCTTTGATTTTTTCCATAACTGGTTCCATAATACCATCATCTTCAACTTCGTCAAGATTAATATAGATTTTATCTTCGACTTCAATCGTGTCGCTAACTGTATTATTAAAAGCTTCATCAAGCATTCCAAAAAACGAAGAGTCGTTTCCAATAGTAGGCATATCTTCTTCAAAATTTTCATGTGCAAACTTTAAAACGGTCAATTTTTCATACAATGCTTCAACCTCAGCATGCATTTTAAGAACATCGTCCTTTCCTTTTAATTTTAGGATCCTATGTGCTATACTTACTAATTCTGACTCCAGCTTTTTTTTCATAACTTTTAAATTTAAAGCAATTTTCGTTTTTGATTTTTGATAAATTTACGCCACCTTTATGCAAACGAATATTTGCATTGTTTTAGTGTTAAAATTACGAAATGTTTCTTGAAAATACAGTAAATCAGAAAGAACAATTTGGATGGATTGAAGTTATATGTGGCTCAATGTTTTCTGGTAAAACAGAAGAATTGATTCGCCGACTAAAGCGTGCGCAATTTGCTAGACAGAAAGTTGAAATCTTCAAGCCTGCTGTTGATGTGCGATATGATGATGACAAGGTTGTTTCACATGATTCAAATGAAATTAGATCTACACCTGTTCCTGCGGCCGCGAATATCCCAATGCTGGCGGACAGTTGTGATGTAGTTGGTATTGACGAAGCACAATTTTTTGATGATGAAATAGTTCGTGTTTGCAACGATTTAGCCAATAAAGGTATTAGGGTAATAGTGGCTGGTTTGGATATGGATTTCAAAGGAAATCCTTTTGGACCAATGCCATATCTTATGGCTACTGCCGAATATGTTACCAAAGTACACGCTGTTTGCACGAGAACAGGGAATTTAGCCCAATACAGCTACCGAAAAGCGAAAAGCAATGATCTGGTTCTTTTAGGAGAGATTGACGAATATGAGCCCTTGAGTAGAGCTGCCTACTACAAAGCCATGTTACGCGATAAAGTAAGAAACATGAAAGTGACTGATGCAGAAGAAATTCCCCCAAAAGTAAAAAACGCCAATGCCTAAAGCGCAAGAAACAGTTCTTGAAATAGACCTTAAAGCTCTCAAACACAATTTCGAATATCTTAAATCGAAACTTGATGGCAAGACCAAATTTCTAGCTGTAGTTAAAGCCTTTGCCTATGGTAGTGATGCTTCTGCCGTTGCGAAATTCTTACAAAATATTCATGTTGATTATTTTGCCGTTGCTTATACTCAAGAAGGTATTAATCTTCGTAATGCTGGAATCACAAAGCCTATTATGGTTTTTCATCCACAGCCTGTAAACTTCAAAAAATTAATCAAATATAATCTTGAACCAAATTTATATAATGCTAAAGGCTTAAATGAATTCATCAAAATAGCAATTGAGGTTAAGCAAGCTAATTACCCAGTTCATATTAAGTTCAACACTGGACTAAATAGGCTTGGCTTTTTGGAAAATGATGTAGATTATATTGTTTCAAAAACAAAAGAGACATCTGCAATCAAAGTGAAATCTTTGTTTTCGCATTTAGCAGCAAGCGAAGACCTTGCTGAAAAAGATTTTAATTTAAATCAGATTTCATCCTTTAATGCTATTGCTGAAAAATTCTCAAAAAAGATAGGTTATCAACCTATGCTACATATTTGTAATACTTCCGGTGTACTAAACTATCCCGAAGCTCATTTTGATATGGTAAGAAGCGGAATAGGGTTATATGGATTCGGAAATTCCGAGATAGAAAATGAACACTTGATACCTATTGCCTCATTAAAATCTGTCATTTCACAAGTACATGACATTGAAAAAGGAGAAACCGTGGGTTATAATAGAGCTTACAAGAGTGATTCCCTTAAAAAAACCGCAACGATACCCATAGGTCATGCTGACGGGATTGGCAGGCAATATGGAAATGGAAATGGTTTCGTGGTTATTAATAAGAAAAAAGCATCAATTGTTGGCAATATATGCATGGACATGATTATGGTAGATATTACCAATATAGAATGTAATGAAGGTGATGAAGTTTTGGTTTTTAGCAAAGACTTTACTGCGGAGGATTTGGCGTCAACCATTAACACCATATCTTATGAATTACTTGCCGCTATATCTCCACGCATAAAACGCTTATTTATAAAAGCATAGCCAGTATGTTGATTAACGCGTGACTTTTTTGCTTAACTTAGTGTCTTATAACTAAACAATAAACATTAACTATTATGTTAAAAGAATTTAAGAATTTTATTATGACAGGCAACGTGATTGATTTCGCGGTTGCAGTTATTATGGCTGGAGCATTAGGAGCTGTAATTAACGGATTTGTATCAAATATCGCCATGCCATTTATAGGCTACTTTGCCGGTGGTATGAATTTTGAAGATTTGCATTATGCAATGGACGGCACTGAATACGTATCATTAGCTGCAGCACGAGAAGCGGGTGCTGCCGTTATAGCATATGGTTCTTGGATAAACACTATCATAAACCTTCTTATTGTTGGTTTAGTTATGTTTATGATTGTAAGGGCTTATAACAAAAGTAAAAAACCTGTTGAAGCAGCGCCTCCAGCAGGACCATCAGACAATGATTTATTAGCTGAGATAAGAGATTTGTTAAAGAAATAACATATTGCAATTTGTTGTTAAAAAGACCTCTTTTATAATAAAGGAGGTCTTTTTATTTTGATTATATAAAAATTAAAATGAATTAATAATTACTTTTGCTATTCAAATTTAATAAAGATGAAAGTAGCTGTTGTTGGCGCTACCGGGATGGTGGGCAATGTTATGTTAAAAGTTCTTGAGGAACGTAATTTCCCTATTTCAGAATTAATTCCTGTTGCTTCCGAAAGAAGTGTAGGCAAGGAAATTCATTATAGAGGAAAGTCTTATACAATTGTTAGCTTAAGTGACGCAGTGTCTATCAAACCTAATCTTGCATTGTTTTCGGCTGGTGGAAGCACTTCTTTGGAATGGGCGCCGAAATTTGCAGCAGTTGGCACAACGGTTGTTGACAATTCTTCGGCTTGGCGAATGGATCTAGATAAAAAACTAGTAGTTCCAGAAATAAATGCTTCTCTAATTACAAAAAACGACAAGATTATTGCAAATCCAAATTGCTCTACCATACAAATGGTAATGGCACTTGCTCCTTTGCATAAAAAATATAAAATTAAACGCCTTGTAGTGTCTACCTATCAATCTATTTCAGGGACTGGTGTAAAAGCAGTTCAACAACTTGAAAACGAATTAGCCGGTATTGATGGAGAAATGGCATATCCACATCCTATACATCAAAATGCATTACCTCATTGTGACGTATTTGAGGAGAATGGATACACCAAAGAAGAAATGAAATTGGTGCGTGAAACTCAAAAAATTCTAGATGACAAAACCATTGCTGTTACAGCCACAGCTGTTAGGATTCCAACATCTGGTGGTCATAGTGAATCCGTTAACATTGAATTTAAAAACGACTTTGATGTTAATGAAATTAGGTCTATTCTGAATGAAACTTCGGGCATCACACTTCAAGATAATCCTGATATCAATGTCTACCCTATGCCAATCTATGCGCACGGTAAAGATGATGTGTTTGTTGGCCGAATTCGACGTGACGAATCTCAACCTAACACTCTAAACATGTGGATTGTTAGTGACAATCTTAGAAAAGGGGCAGCTACAAACGCTGTTCAAATTGCTGAATATTTGCATTCAAACGCTTTATTGTAAAAAATCTGCACTTTATAGATTTTATGCTCCTTTGAACATATTATATAGGAAATCTTGCATTATAACTAATTAATTATTAGGCATTTCGTCTTTTATATATATTAGCTATCCAAATTTTCTGTAAATGACAAAAAAATACACCTGTTTTCTAGGGCTTTTGCTGTTTATTCTCACATTTTCATCTTGTATACAAGATGATACTTATGTGTCTATTACACCTGCACAAGTTTCTCCTGTTAATCTTAGTCTTAGCTCAGTTCCTTATCAAACCTTGTCGGAGTACAATTTTTTTGATGGTGAAATGGCTGACTTAGAGCCTGTATATGGCGTTTTACCATATAAAATTATTAGTGGATTATTTATTGATTATGCCAAAGCAAAAACGTTTGTTTGGATGCCTAATGGCTCTAAAGCAAGTTATGTAAATGATTACAGCGTTTTTGATTTCCCAAATGGTGCCGTCTTAATTACTACACATTACTTTGAAAATGTTTTGCCAGAAAATAGCACTCAAATGATTGAAACACGCTTATTAATCAAAAAGGAAGGCGAGTGGATAATGGCAAATTACAAGTGGAACGAAGATCAAACTGAAGCTTCATTTACTACTGATGGCAGTGTCGTTGATGTAAAGTGGCTACAAAACGATGAGACAAGAACGGTTAATTATAAAATTCCGTCGTATAACGAGTGTTTCACTTGCCATAACAAATATGATGTAATTATGCCCATTGGGCCTAAACCTCAAAATATAAATCATAGCATTTCTTTTGAAGATGGTGTGAAAAATCAACTAAGCAAATGGGCTGAATTTGGCTATTTAGATTCTGAATACCCTTCCAATATCGTTTCGGCTGTAAATTGGGATGATACATCGCAACCACTTGATTTACGTGTTAGGTCTTATTTAGATATCAATTGCGCCCATTGTCATTCAGAGAAAGGCTATTGTGAGTATGCTCCAATGCGATTTGCATTTAATGAAACTGCAGATAGTAGTAATATGGGAGTGGGTGTTAAACATAGTTTTGAAATTGAAAAGTCTCTAACTCATATTGTGTCGGCTGGAAACCCGATAAACTCGGCATTGCTATATAGAATAAGTTCAACATTAGATGAATTTAAAATGCCCATAATAGGTAGAACACTTCAACATAAAGAAGGTGTAGAGCTTATTGATGCTTGGATAAATTCACTAAAAAATAAAAATAAATAATTGACCCTATAACCAAATCATTATGAAAAATAAATTACTCACCTTATCCTTTAGTCTAGCCTGCCTAGCCCTTAGTGCTCAGTCTAGTTCAAATTCTTGTACAGATGCGTTGAATGCAACGCATATTACTGGAGATGGCACTTTTTCAGTTACTTCTTTTGATGGCACTGCTCCAACACCAGTTTGTACTGGAGGTAATGCAGCTAGCCAAGGTGAATGGTTTGCCTATACACCATCAGGAAGTTTTAATGTAGTCGTTTCTTCAGACCTTGCGAGTAACTCAAATTCAGATACAAGACTTCAAATATATGATGGTACTTGTGCGGCTTTAACCTGTTATGCGCA
>RCNB010002289.1_pt1 | contig 21090 bp, 15 predicted proteins | sample 2041321 | NCBI WGS metagenome assembly RCNB01 (sample SAMN09708232, study PRJNA481090) | Marine sediment metagenome, whole genome shotgun sequencing project. | reverse complement strand
GAGAAAATTTAGCGCTTTTTAAACGGTTTTTATGCGTTCGATAGAAAAGCATAAAAAACACCTTCGTAAAAGGCTCCTTTTTTTGGTTCTTTTTTTTGGAGAAGCAAAAAAATGAACAAAAGAAAATATCTTACACCCTTTGATTTAAAACATAAAAAATCATTTAAAAAAATATTAAACTCTGACAAAACTCAAAAAAACCTTTTTTAAAGAACGAACCTCTTCATGATGAATCAAAAACACAAGCTGATCATTAAAATTCACCTCAATAACCCAATAAAAACCTTTAAAATAAGAATTCAAAACCGTTGCTTGTAAGTCAGATTTTTTGACAATTTTAAGCTGATGTGGATACAATAACTCTTTTTTACCATGAATAATGACCTCATTAACATCATCAAACAAAGAGGCTACATACTTAGTTTTTGGGTTGTTGTACAAATCTTGGGGAGCGCCATTGGCAATGATTTTATTGTTTTGAATGACGAGCATTTGATCGGCAAAGGAAAGGGCATCCTCTGCATCATGCGTGGCTACAATACAGGCAATGTTTTTTTCTTTTAAATAGGAAAATAACATTCTTCTCAAAGAGCGTTTTTTAAAATTGTCTATTTGGCCAAAAGGCTCGTCCAAGAGCAAGAGTTCGGGTTCTTTCGCCAAGGCCCTGGCAATGGCTACCCGTTGTTTTTGTCCGCCACTTAGGGTTTTTACCATTTCGTCGGCAAAGGCAGTCATTTCAATAACCTCAAGCAATTCTTGTGTTCTTTTTTCAGATTCTTCAGGATAAAATCTGGATAAAAATTTAGAAATATTATCTGAAACGGAAGTAAAAGGCATCAAATCGAAATCCTGTGCCACGTATTTAAAATGATCCATTCCCGGTATCAAATGAAAGGCTGGCCCGAGAATCTGTTTATCATTCCAATGCAAAGAGCCTTTGGGCACATCCAACAAACCATAGATGATTTTTAACAAGGTCGACTTTCCACACCCACTTTCACCCATTACAGATAAATGCTCTCCTTTTTGCAAGCTAAGACTCATGTCTTGCAATAAGGGTTTGTCAGGGCTATATGAAAATGAAATATTTTTTACGCTTAACATGCTGCAAAAATATATTTTATCTCATACAAAAATGATATTTATTTTAGACGGCTTATCAATATGTCTTTTAACTCAATTGACTTTTGCCCGGGAATATCAGTCGAACTCACCTTTATCCTCGTGAGGCCCTTCTCTAATTGCACAATTCCGGCTTTCGCGGTGGTCCAATCCGTTTCAGGAGCCTCCTGCTCCCTGGGGATACGGTCATGACTTTTCTTCTCAGTATGTTCAAAACCGGCAAGATTTTCCACATAAAGGTGCTTGTCTCCTACTTCGATATCAATTTTAACACCCAGATCTGCTGCTGCCAGGGCATATCTTAGGTCGATTCGATAGCTGCCGGATGCCACTACCTCAACATCCCAATAGGCATATGCCGTAGTTTTTGTCCAGTAATCGATCCAGTCATGGGCCCAGCCGTGCAAACTGTGATAAGCAATTCCGGTATGGCGCCGGTCCTTTCTAAATTCAAAAGAAGGATATAAATAGGCTTCATGCGCCGGTAAAACCGTTACAGGATAATCCAAATAGCCAACAGGTATTTCTTTGGTCCCTTTTGCCTCTGGCAAAGTACCTAACCAAGTTGTGTATTTTACCTGAAGGGAATCGTAAACTTTTGGAAATTCGCCGCGAACATCAACTTTTTGCCCCGGATCATTCTGTACATTGTACAATTGATCATTGATCATTAAATGATCCTTTGAAAGCACCCGTTGATTTCCTCCCCATTCCATAAACAGATCACGGGCAGGCAAGGCCTCGGCGTTAGTAAGTAAGGGTTTAAAATTGATACCATCCAGCTCCTTATCTGCTACGTGATCAATGTCCAATAGGGCCAAAAGTGTAGGCAATACATCTATATGAGCCAATGGATAAGGAATTACATCTCCTGGTTTTACATGGTTTTTCCAGTTCACAATAAACGGAACCTTCATTCCACCTTCATCAATTTGTCCTTTTCGGCCTTTCAACCCTTTGTTATATCGCAAATTTAAAGGGCCATTATCAGAAAGGTAAATAACAATAGTATTCTCTCTAATATTTAATTTATCAAGTTCTTGTATAAGTGTACCTACATGATCATCAATATTTTCTCCCATGCCATACATCGTCGCATTAAAATCACCGGCACCCTTAGCTTTAAATTTATCGAAATATTTATCCGGAACCTGCAAGGGCGTATGTGGGGTTTGATAAGGAAGGTAACACAAAAAAGGTGTTTTAGACGCGGCGTTTCTTTGAATAAAACTCAGGGCTTCCTGAGTCAAAACATCAGGCAAATATCCTTCTGCATAAAAAGGTTCTCCGTTTTTTTCTATGGTAGTGTCAAAATAACTTGACCAATGCCCTGAGGTAAATCCAACAAATTCCTCAAAACCTTTGCCCAATGGATGGTAAGGATAATGAGCCCCATTGTGCCATTTACCAAAGATCCCGGTTGCATAGCCATGATCTTTTAAAATAGCCGCCAAAGTAACCTCGTCGAGATTCATATTTTCTCTCCCCCTGGTTACCCCCGAAACCCCGGTGCGTTGATGATACCTACCCGTTAATAAACTGGCTCTGGTGGGTGCACAAAGCGGGCTCACATAAAAATTCTCAAAAAACACCCCCTCTTTAGCCAAAAGATCAAGGTTAGGCGTTTCCGATAGCGGATTACCCAGAAATGATAAGTCTCCATAAGCCTGATCATCGGTTAATATCAATAGAATATTCGGTCTTATGATTTCCTCCGTCTTGGTTTGACATGCCTGAAGCAGGAGCAGGATCAGGATCAATGCAGAGAAACAAAGCTTGTGGCTTCTTATTTTTTGTGCTAGTATATTCATGAGAGCGATTGAATTGAGTTTTTTACATGTTTTTCTTTATTCCTTTCTTCTGGCTTCGAGTTCTGTAGTAATACCGTCCATAAATTCATCAGTAAGTTTATAAAGCCCCAAAATCACGACCGATAATAAAGCCCCTATGGCCGGATAAATACTGATCATCAGACGTATTCCTTTTAAGGATTCTACCGATTGCTCAGCATTGGCCTCAAAACCATAAGCGGCCAACAGCCAACCGGTTATCGCTCCACCAAGGGTCCATCCCATTTTTTGAGACATGGAAGAGGAAGAAAATACCAGCCCCGTTGCCCTTCTGCCTGTTTTCCATTCTGAAAAATCGGCAATATCGGCATACATCGACCAGATCAGAGGCAAAACGATTCCTGCCGACAAACCTATTAAAATGTTCAGACCAAAAATGACAGCTATAGAATTTGGGTCCACAAAATAGAAAACCGCACTAAACACACAAGCCACCAGCATGGCCCCCATAAAGGTCTTCTTTTTTCCAAATTTTGCCGACATGGGTTTGGCCAACAATACTCCCAATAAATTGGTCACCAGCCAAAGCGTCATATAAGCTCCGGCCAACTTATCCCATTGCACCTCTCCAAAGAAGGCCAGGGTCTGGTCTTTTACAAAATATTTAAAATAATACATGATGCTTCCATCCCGCAAGGAATTAAAGATCAATACAGCGATTCCGGCACCCAGCATAATGAACCACTGGTTATTTTTAGCCAGATCTTTCAGGTCTTTTTTAATGGATGATTTCTCTTCCAAAGGCTTCACTCTTTCCTTGGTCCATAAAAAAGTCATGATAAAAAAGAAGGCTGCCACCAGCGCGTAGATCGCAACGGTAAACTGGTAACTTTGTGCATCATCGGAGCCTGAATTTTTAAAAAAATCGAGCAGATAAGGCACCGTGGCAGTCATAAAAATACCACCCGAATAGGCTCCTATAAACCTGAAAGAAGCCAGAGAGGTTCGTTCTTTGGTATCAGAGGTCATCACCCCCATTAAAGAAGAATAAGGCACATTAATCGCCGTATAGACCATCATCATTAGCGTATAGGTAACATAAGCATAGATCAGCTTTCCGGAGGGTCCAAGGTCGGGAGTTGAAAACGTTAAAACACCTATGATTCCAAAAGGAATGGCTACCCATAAGAGGTAGGGCCTGAATTTTCCCATGCTCGTCCTGGTTCGGTCCGAAACAATTCCCATGATGGGGTCGTTTAAACCATCCCATAAACGCGTGAGTAAAAACATGGTTCCTACAGAGGCAGGCGACAATTCAACAACATCTGTATAGTAGATCATCAAGAACATGGAAAACAATTTCCAAAACATGGAGGAAGCAAAATCTCCAAATCCGTAACCAACTTTTTCTTTAAACTTTATTTGACCCTTCATCACACTTGCTTCGGTTTATCGATTCTTTCTATGAGTTCCATAAGCGCCCTGCTGTTGTGGTACGGGCATTTCCACATTCCTACTTTATCTTCTGAAGTGACGGGTTCGTTATTTTCATCAACGCTCCAAAACCATTCTCCATTTTTTTCATCTTTTATATGGGTCTTTATAAAGGTCCAAAGTTTTTCAACCTGCAGAAGGTGACTCTTGTTTCCATTCAGCTCATAGGCGTCCATAAAGCCTACCATGGCTTCAGCCTGCGGCCACCAGTGCTTGTCTTTGTCAAGTTCATAGCCTTGCTGATCGTAAAAAACAGAACCATCCTTGTCAAGACCTTCCTTTTTGGTGGCTTCCACAAGTGAGTTTGTAACCGAATAAACTTCCTCCTGTAAAACACCCTTATTGATGATCATGCTTGCTTCATTCATCAACCAGGCTCCTTCTATATCATGTCCAAAAGAGATTTCCTCAAACTGAGACTTCCAGTCTAGACTAAAAAAGAGATTAAGGTGCCTTGTTTTTGAATTGTAAATCTTTTGGCAAAAAATTCGTAGAAGGGAGCCCATGGCTGTTTTTAGTTGTTCATCGGGCCACACTCTGTAAAGATTCGTATACGGTTCAAGGATGTGCAAATGCGTATTCATTGTTTTGGGCGTATTCAGATCTTTCTGACTCAGTCTTACGTCATCCATCGGCTTCCAATCTTCGCTCAGGGCTTCTAAATAACCACTAAATTTAGGCTCCCAAAATTTATCCTCAAGTATATAAAACAATTTCTTGGCATAGTTCAGGCTTTCCTCCTCACCGGTTGCCCTGTAATATTCTGAAAAGGCATAAAGGCCAAACCCCTGTACATATGCCTGTTTCTTTGTATTCTTTGGCGCCCCAACATAATCCAGTACCCAGTACAGCCCTCCATGCTCATGGTCCCAGAAATATTTCTTGATATAATCGTAGGCACGTGTTGCCATCAATTTATAAGACGCTATTCCCGTGGTTCTGTAGGCAGCCGAAAAGGTCCAAAGTATTCGCGCATTAAGTATGCTGCTTTTAGTTGCCTTTGGATCAATTTTCCCGAAATGATCCATGGTGCCAATGAAACCTCCATAGGTTTCATCAATACATTTGGTCGACCAAAATTCTAGTAAAAGAATTAATTCTTTCGAAAATTCACTTTTTAAACGTAAAAGAAGGCCGGAAGGGTTGCTGCTTGTTTCAAAGTGGCTCATGAGTCTATGCTTTATTTTAGTTTATTTTTTTTCAATAAATCTTCTATTTTTTTCAATAAGCTCATTGATCGTCTCCACTGATAAATGCGAATGCAATTTATCTTCGGGAGAATGTAGGCAGTAATCTACAAGTTGTTTAACCGTTGACGTAGCAACATGCATTCTCGTATCTGATGAGGCGTAGTAAATATACACTTTCCCATCCTCATCTTTGATCCAACCATTTGAAAATACCACATTCGAAACATCTCCTGATCTTTCTTCTTTCAAAGGCGCAATAAGATGGCCATGGGGCTTATGGATAAGCCTCCAGGGTTCTTTAAGATCTGTCATAAACATGTATAGCGTGTATCGCAAGCCTGCTGCCGTATTCCTTACCCCATGCGCCAAATGCAGCCAGCCTTTTTCGGTTTTGATCGGTGCCGGACCCAGTCCGTTTTTGACTTCATAGATCGTATGATAGGTTTTGGCATCAACGATAATTTCTTCCTTTACTTCAGGTTTATCCATTGTATCTGACAGGCCAAATCCTATTCCTCCACCTTTTCCCGTATCTATAAAACCATCCTGAGGGCGGGTAAAGAAGGCGTATTTATTGTCGATAAAATGCTTAAATAAAACGACGTTGCGTTGCTGCCCGGTAGTAGAGATCAAATCGGGTAATCGCTCCCAGTTCTTGAGGTTTTTGGTTCTTACAATTCCCGCTTCGGCCATGGCGGTTGACGTATCTCCTTCGGGAGCCGCAGGATCTTTTCTTTCGGTACAAAACACCCCGTAGATCCAGCCATCGTCATGTTGGGTCAAACGCATATCATAAACATTCGTATCGTATGTATCTGTTTGAGGGATCACAATGGGTTGCTCCCAAAACGTAAAATTATCGATGCCATTCTCGCTTTCAGCTATGGCAAAAAATGATTTCCTGTCATTGCCCTCTACCCTGCATACCAATAGATATTTGCCATTTAATTTAATGGCTCCGGCATTAAAAACGGCATTGAAGCCAATGCGTTCCATAAAAAACGGATTTGTTTCGGGGTTCATATCAAAGCGCCATGCCAGAGGAATATGATCTCTTGTCAAAATTGGATTCTCGTATCTTTTATAGATACCATTTGTACTAAAAATCGCATGATTCTCTTTTTCCAAAAGCGTCTTATGTTCTTTTGTAATGCGCGTATATCGTTGTTTAAAATCTGGTTGATCCATTGTGATGTTTGCTGTATTTAGGATTTATTGACCGAAGCCAGGTTATTTATTTTAAGGCATTATAGGCTTCTAATAACAATATATTTGGACTGGAAAGGAATTCCTTTGCATCCTGAGCCGCCTTATGATCAGGATACGGGAAAAAATAATGCACGTTTCCGTCGTTTCTCCAGACCATAACATAAGAAATTTCCTTTGCGATCACCGGATCAGCCAATACCGTACCCAGTTTTTTGGTATACCAATCTTCCTTGGTCACGTTTTCAAGACCCGTTTCTGTAAAGGCCGATAACTTTCCTTTTTTGTTTGCTAATTCGATAACGAGCCTCAATTTATCTATGGCTGCCTGCGTACTTCCGCCCTTTTTCAAATCCGAATAGTTGTCAACTCCAAGAATGTCTATATACTGATCACCTGGATACCACTGCAAATACGTTTCAGCTGAGTCAAAATTTCTATCGGGAGAATACGCGATAAGCATCTGATCGAGACCCTTCTCATTTCTTAGATAATTAACAGTATAGGCAAACAATTGTTTAAATTCTTCGTGGGTACTTTGCTTAGATCCCCACCAGAACCAGGCCCCATCCATTTCGTGCCAGGGTCTGAAAATAAAGGGTATTTTTTTTCCGTTTTTATTTTTTAATCCTTGAAAAAAGACCGCTACCTTATCCAATTGACTCTTAAAAGCCTCATGGTACTTACCACCGGGTATAATATGTTTTACGATGATGGCCTTCTTATCCCAGGCGCTCTCATGGGTAACCGGGGCGTAAGGATGCCAGCTAAACGTGTTGATCCCACCCATTTCATCTGCCATGATGGCCAGACTTTGCATGGTGTTGAAGGGTACGCTGTCAAGGTTATGTGCATGATCAAGTTCGAGACCACCCAATTCCCATCCGAACAGGGCAGGGTAATCTCCGCTAACCCTCTTTACATCCGATTCTCCACGCACATACTCCCATCCTACCCCATAGGCCAGATCGTCCTGATGTCCGAATAGTATTCCTTTACCTTTTATCGACCTAAGCTCTTCTAAGATTGAATTCTTCTTTGATTCTGCCATGTTTTGTGCAAAAAGGCCCTGAACAGAAATCAATAGTAAACACAAAACAATTTTTAAACAAGTTTTTGAGGCCATGGCTTAGACTAAAAGAGGTTATACAGAAGTTTCCGGTTTGATTCAAGGAAACAGTATTAAATTTGAGTCAAAACTAGTCGTTTAGCTGTATCAAAACAAGTAGTTTTACAACACAATTCAATACTTTTACAACAAAGGTTTTTAAGAGGACCGTATATCGTTATCAAACTCCTCTTGATAAATTGATTTGTTTAGTAATTATTCAGCTGTCTATTTATGAGTGAATGTGCTCAGCCACAAGGCAAATATTGAAAGTAAGCAGAGTATTACAGAGATCTGCTTTGATTGTGGCTTTAACAATATTTCTAAATCAACCGGATCTTTAAAAAATATCAGAATTGTACTCCCTCAGAATTTCGAAGCAGTTTTAGCGGGATCAAAAGTGTTTATTGATTACGATTATTGACTTAATCATTGAATCATTAAATCATTGTTTCATTGTTTCATTATTTCACTGCATCATTAAATCATTACATCATTGAATCATTATATCATTGAATCATTATTTCATTAATTCATTATATCACTATATCATTACATCATTAAATCATTACATCATTGAATCATTAAATCATTCACAAACTGTAACATTTTTCATTTTTAGGTATCTTTATAAGAACCAATGACCACTTATTGGCTAAATAACTAATTTACAAATAACAATTCTCATGAAAAAACCCTACTTCCTATTTCTATTCCTGGCCGTGATGGCTCTTGGAATGCAAAACACCCAAGCACAGCAAAAAACCTTTGACGTCGGATCATTTGATGAAGTCATCATAAGCCCTCATATAGAGGTTATTTTTGAAAAGGCCGATCAGGAATCGGTTGTTATCGAAAATATCGACGTTTCCATGGACAAACTCAATGTGGAAGTTAAAGGAAAAACCCTACACGTATATTTAGATGATTCTAAGGTGTACACAAAATCAGAAAAAGTAAAATACGACGATTACAGCCATCTATGAGGGAACCATTGTTTCTGCAAAGATTTACTATAAAGATCTGGAAGAGATTTCGCTAAGAGGTGATGAAACGCATAAAGTGGAAAGCATACTGGATGGGGAAGAACTATCGGTTAAAATCTATGGCGAATCTGATGTTTATCTAAGTGAGATCGACGTTGATAAATTTGAAGCGACCATGTATGGAGAAGCCTATCTCGAAGTGAAAAATGGAATGGCTACCCGTCAACGTATTATATCTTATGGCGAAGGTGAAATCAATACTTTAGGGGTTCAGAATACAACTGCAAAAGTAACGGCTTACGGAGAAGCCCGTGTAAAACTAATGGTGTCAGATGAACTCAAAGTAACGGCTTATGGCGAGGCTTCTGTTCACTAAAAGGAAGCCCAATGGTCGACAGAGGAATTGTTATAGGAGAAGCCACCATTCATCAGATCAATTGATTTCAATTTAACAATTGGAAATTTCCAACACAGCGCCTGAACGAATCTAAACTGATTTTTTCAGGCGCTTCTTTTTTGATCACTTCTATGGATTCTGTCATTAAGGATCCAGTGATCTTCGTTTGATCCAGACATTTCGTACCTGAGACGATTTTGTCAAATATCAACGAAACCCCTTAAGAGTTTCACTATTAATTTCTATACATCTATAAATCAAAAACATTAAATACTCTATTAATTGGGCTGAATACTAATTTTTCAGAGTATTTATGATTCAAAAAGAACAAAAAACGGTTATTTGAAATATTTGCGATATATTTGAATCTGTAAATATCAGCTTATATTATTTTGTCAATTTATGATACGCTGATGATAAAATTCAGCAGAAAACTAACGATGAGAAACGGCGTACACAGAGAAATAACACAACTCAGTCCTGAAGACAGCTTTCTTGTTTATGAAAGAGTCAAAGATGATTTTGATTTTCCAATTCATTTTCATCCTGAATATGAGTTGAACTTTATTTATAAAGGGAAAGGCGTCAGACGAATTGTAGGAGATCATACCAGTGTTATCAGTGATGTGGAGCTCGTTTTGGTAGGCCCTAACCTTACACATGGCTGGGAGTTAAACCAATGTACCTGTACAGAGATTTATGAGATCACCGTTCATATTCAACAGGATTTACTCAATGAGAAAATGTTGTCAAGACGCATCTTCAAATGTATCAGAGACATGTTCAACCGTTCAAACCACGGCATTCTCTTCTCTCAGGAAACTACCATGAACATCATGCCCAGGTTAATGTTACTGCCGAAGCTGTCGGGTATCAAATATTTTCTGGAGTTTGTTTCAATTTTAAACGACCTTGCCGGCTCTGAGGATCAAACCTTGTTGTCAAATCAATTCTCTGAGATGAATGATTTTCAGAATAGCGAGCACATCAAGAAAGTATATGAGTTTATACAAGAGAATTATTACCGAAAAATCACCTTGGAGGAAATTTCAAAGTTGGTCAATATGAGCCCTGTATCTTTCAATAGATTCATCAAAAAGCGAACAGGGAAGACCTTTATCAACTACGTTAATGACACAAGAATCAGCTATGCCAGCAGGTGGCTGATCGAATCAGAAAAAAGTATCGGTGAAATAAGCTATCAGTGCGGGTTTAATAATATTGCCAATTTCAATCGTATCTTTAAAAGGTCCAAAGAATGTACCCCGAGCGAATTCAGAAAGGAATTTGTTGGGATGCAACGGGTTTTATAATATATAATCCCTGCCACGCCGGCAGGCGGGTGGAATAGAATTTACTTTTAATAAGAAAACTCCCAATGACCGAAGCCATCAGGAGTTTCTTTCGGTAAAAATCTAAGACATTTATCCCATTATTATTTCGACTTTATGATTTTTACCTTTCTCAAGTAGTGGAATTTTATTTGACCCGCCTGCCGGCGTGGCAGGGCTTAATTTTTCTCCGTTTATAATCATTTCCCTGACTCCTTTGCTCACGTGATCAGGATTTTTGATTTCAATTTGATAGGTAGCTCCTCTGAATTTACGTTGCATTTTAAAACCGTCCCATTTTTTAGGAATACATGGATCTACCCTTAATCCGTCATATTCAGGTCTTACGCCAAGTATGTATTGGGTAATGGCGTAAAAATTCCAAGAAGCAGTTCCCGATAACCAGGAATTTTTTGCTTCGCCGGGTTTAAAAGCTTCTTTACCGGCAATCATCTGACAGTAAACATAGGGCTCAACCTTGTGAAGTTCTGAAATATCTTCAAGGAAACTAGGCGCTATTTTGGTATAATAATCATAGGCATTGTCACCGCGTCCTATCATGGTTTCACCAATCATGATCCATGGGTTATTATGACAAAAGATACCACCGTTTTCTTTATAACCAGCCGGGTATGTAGAAATCTCACCATATTCTATACGGTATTTTGTAAAAGCAGGATAATTCAGTACAACCCCGTATTCACAGTCAAGGTGTTCTTTTACTGAATCAAGAGATTTTTTAACCATTCCTTCATCCTTCCCGATCTCAGCCATAGTACACCAACCTTGAGATTCGATAAAGATCTTGCCTTCTTCACTTTCATCAGAACCAATCTTTTTACCGTAATAATCGTAGGCTCTCAGGTACCAATCACCATCCCAACCATGGACCTTTACGGCCTCGATCATTTGATCTACATGGTTTTGAGCCTCATCAGCTTCAGCATCTTTACCCACATACCTGCATAGATCAACATACTCTTTGCCGTACACCACAAACAATCCTGCGATCATCAGTGACTCGGCAGTATCGCCTTTTTTATTTCCGGTAGTTTGAAAAGATTCATTTGGATCACTTGAAAAACAATTCAAATTTAAACAGTCGTTCCAGTCGGCCCTTCCGATCAAAGGTAATTTATGAGGCCCTAAATTATTCACTACGTGATAAAAGGAAGCCTTTAAGTGGTCAAAATGAGGTTTTGCCCTTGAGGCATCATTGTCAAAAGGCACCATTTCATCAAGCAGGCTAAAGTCGCCCGTTTCCTTGATATAAGCCGTTGTTGAAAGGATCAACCACAAGGGGTCGTCATTAAAATCTCCTCCCACAGCAGAATTTCCTTTTTTGGTAAGGGGTTGATATTGATGATAACAGGAACCGTCTTCAAATTGAGTCGAAGCTATGTCAAAAATACGTTCTCTCGCTCTTTCAGGAATCTGATGTACAAAACCAATAAGGTCTTGATTTGAATCCCTGAATCCCATCCCTCGACCAATACCTGATTCAAAGAAAGATGCTGATCGCGACATATTAAAGGTTACCATACACTGGTACTGATTCCAGATATTCACCATACGATCGAGTCTGTCGTCACCTGAATCTACAGAAATAGTACAAAGCAATTCATCCCAGTAGGTCCTTAAGTCTTCATAGGCTGCATCAACCTTAGCGACAGTGTCATATTTTTTGATCATGTCTTTGGCTGGAGTCTTATTGATCACCGCCTTGGATTCCCATTTATCTTCTTCGGGAACCTCCACATAACCCAGCATAAAAACAAAGTCTTTTTGCTCTCCTGCTTGCAATTCTACCTCCAGATAATGAGAAGCTATTGGCGACCAGCCATGGGCAACCGTATTACCCGGAGCACCTTTATGAACTGCATCAGGGCTGTCAAAACCGTTATATAGACCTACAAATGATTCCCGGTCGGTATCAAAACCCTGTATCTCGTTGTTTACTGAATAAAAGGCATAATGATTTCGTCTTTCCTTAAACTCAGTTTTATGATAGATCACACTGTCTTCTATCTCAACTTCTCCTGTATTAAAATTTCTCTGGAAGTTAGTCATGTCATCTTCTGCATTCCACAGGCACCATTCGATAAAAGAAAACAATTTCAATTTCTTCGTCTCAGAACTATCGTTTCTAAGGCTTACTTTTTGGATCTCGCCCCAAAATCCCAGGGGGATGAATTGCAAAACTTCTGTGGTCACTCCGTTTTTTGAACCCTTGATCTTGGTATAGCTCATTCCATGACGACACTCATAACTGTCTAGTTCGGTTTTTACGGGTTTCCAACCAGGCGACCAGATCGTGTCACCATCTTTGATATAAAAATACTTTCCCCCATCGTCAACGGGTACATTATTGTATCTGTATCGGGTAAGTCTTCTGAATTTAGCATCCTTGTAGAACGTATAGCCTCCTCCTGTATTTGAAGTCAGTGAAAAGAAGTCTTCATTACCCAAATAGTTGATCCATGGATAAGGTGTTTTAGGGTTTGTGATCACATATTCCCTCTTTGCATCGTCAAAATGACCGTATTTCATTTCGTTATAATTTATAAATTCTAAATTTTACTTTCTTTTAATCTCCTGTTTTTAAGCTCTGTAGTAACCTCATCGATCTTTTTCTGGTTCAAAGGATAGATCAGCATAAAAATCGCGGCAATCACCGTAATGATCGCAGGTATCCAACTCATCAACATGATGATTCCGGGTATGGCTCCTTCTATAGAAGAAGCATTCTGACCGTCATATGCAAAAGCTCCCAGTACAAAACCTATGATAGCTCCTGCAATACCTCCACCAAATTTTGTAGCAAAGGATCCAGCCGAATAAATAAGACCCGTGGCCCTTCTGCCATTCTTAAATTCTGAGTAGTCAGCTGCATCGCCCAACATCACAAAAAACAGGGTCGGAAAAATTGCCGAAGCAAACTCAGACACCACACCTATGGCAAATACTGCCGTTACATCAGTGGGTCCTAGAAAAAAGAAAAGAGAATTCACCCCTCCTGAAAAAAGCAAGGCAGCTATAAATAAATTCCTTTTTCCAAATTTCTTTCCAAGCGGAGCAGTCACCATAGCTCCCGCCACCGAAGCCAGCATCAAGCCTACTAAAAATGAAGCCGCCAACAATTGGTTATTTAAATAATGGGTAAAATAAATAATGACAATTCCTTGTTTAATGGAATTGTAAATATTGAATAACAGACCAATCGCAAGTAAAACCAACCAAGGTTTATTGTTGATCAGATCTTTGAGATCTCTCCTTAAATCATTCTTTTGAGCTTTTGGTGGTTGAACCCTCTCTTTGGTTGTATAAAAGGTAATGAACATAAAAAGACTCAGAAAGATCGACATGATATACATCGAATTACTGTACCCTCTTTTCTGATCTATCAGCGAAATACTGTCTGCTTCAATCTTAGGTTCTCCGGTAACTATAAAAGTATATTTCTTATCAGCCTCCATGGCAAAGCTCTTTCCATGGGTGGGAACATTTGCAGTGGGATCCATACTGCTGTCATCCCATACAAAATCTGCAATACCATTTTCTGTTTTAATATTGACACTTTCCACATCCGAAGAAGCTGAAACTGTTACCCGGTACTTCTCTTCTTCTAATTGCTCTATCCCAATTTCGGGATTCACGTTACCATAATAGGCCACAAGAAAAAGCAGGGCACCCTGAACAAGCATCCCTCCTCCAAAAGCTCCCACCATCCTGAATGATCCAAGACTGGTTCGTTCTTTATCATCACCTGTCATAACCGCCATAAGTGCACCATATGGAACATTGTTAGCCGTATAAATCAGCGTAAAAAAGATATAGGTAATATAGGCATATACTATTTTTCCAGAATCAGTTAAATCGGGTGAGGTAAATAATAGAGATAGAATGATGCCAAGCGGAATCGCCGTCCAAAGGATCCACGGCCTGAATTTTCCGTACTTTGATTTGGTTCGATCACCAATCACCCCCATAACCACGTCACTGATCCCGTCACTAAAACGAGCCACAAGCATCAGAACACCAACAGTTACAGGGCTTAATCCAAAAACGTCTGTGTAAAAAATAAATAAAAACGTAGCCACTCCTCTCCAGGCAATATTCGCGGCACCATCACCTAGGGCATACCCCAGTTTTTCTTTGAAGGGTAATTTATTTACATCTGACATGATTTCGGAAATCTTAATATTTGCAAGCCAAAATTACATATATCGAAAGGAAAGCAATGATACTATTTTGTCATTAACGAGTGTTTTTTTTGAAAAAATAAAAAATTATCGCCGCATTATTCCCTTATCAAAAATCCAAGCATGACAAAAACATCAGATAAAAATCGGATTTCAAGATGCTTATTTGTAAGAAAACTATGTTACTATCCTTTCACCGGATTAAATGTAGCTTCCATTTCTTCCAAAGTTTTCCCTTTTGTTTCCGGGATCCATTTCCAGGTAAAGAAGATGATGAACACTATAAATGCCGAGAATAAAAAGTATGGAAGTGAGTTGTTCCAGGTTCCTCCATCCGTAACTAACTTATTCGCATCACTTTCAACTATAATCGGGAAAGTTTGAGATACAAAATAATTAGCCAGCCATTGTGCAGCAACTGCAATAGCCATGGCTGTACTTCTGATGCTATTCGGGAATATCTCAGACAGCAATACCCAAACTATTGGGCCCATAGACATCGCAAAAGATCCAATAAACATCAAAATTCCTACCAGACAAATAATTCCCTCAGTACTAGAAATAGCAGGTAATCCTGCAGAATTTACCCCTGAATAATCACTTAAATACAAGGTGAAGCCCATGATTAAGAAACCTATCAACATACCAAAGCCTCCAATAATAAGTAAGGGTTTTCTACCCAACTTATCTACCGTATACATGGCAATAAACGTAAACAGTAAATTCACCGTAGCCAAAAGGATCTGTTGCAATAAAACATCCTCCTTGCCAAAACCAAGAGCCTGTTCAAATATATCTGCACCATAATAAAGTACGGCGTTAATCCCTGTAAATTGTTGTAAGACCGAAAGCACTGTACCAATCACTACAATAGGGAACAGTGACTTTTGAAAAATAGATGCTTTTTTTACTTTTCCTTCATTGACGATTGAGTTCTTAATTTCAACGAATTCTTTATCAGCCATCTCCTGACCATGAATAGATACTAAAACGTTCTTTGCTTCTTCTTCCCTTCCTTTAATCATCAGCCAGCGAGGGCTTTGTGGCACCATAAACAATAAGGTAAAAAAGACAGAGGCAGGGATCAATTCTGACCAGAACATATACCTCCAGCCATAATCAATATTTTCCTGTTCACTCAAGCCTGTTCCTATAAAATATGTAACAAGGAATACTATAAAAAATCCAATTACCACTGCCATTTGATAGTAGGTAACCAAGGTACCCCTCTTTTCTGCAGGTGCAATCTCGGCAATATACATAGGTGCATTCATCGATGCCATCCCTATGGCAATACCACCCAGAATTCTAAAAAACACCATTAAAGTCATTGATTCCGGAAGCATTGAAGGCAAACCTGATCCCCAGGCCGAAATAGCAAAAAGAAATGCTGCATAAATCAAAGATTTCTTTCTTCCGATTTTTTTGGAAATAATCCCGGCAGAAGCCGCGCCCAGAAGTGCTCCCAAGAGGGCACTACTCACTATAAAACCTTTTAACCAGCCCGTTAATTCAAAATATTTCGAAAAATAAAATTGTGTTCCATTGATCACACCTGTGTCATAACCGAAAAGCAATCCCCCCAGGGTAATGACGATGGTTACGAAATAAATATTGATTCTTTTTGTACTAGTTTGTCCCATAATAATGAAGTGATTTTAAAAAATTTGCACTGCAATATAGAAGATATTTTTGACTAATAGATAGTATTCAAAGGGTATGTTTCTTCTAAATTTATTCTTGATAAAACCCTTAAACTGACTGATAACATAGAAATAGATTTGGTCTATAAGCAGAATAAGCTTGTTTTAATGCTCTATTCAGGCTGCACAGACAAAATAATACATTAGAGCTATTTAAAGTGCACATGGCTTGACCTCATGACCATTTATAGTTCCTTAAAAGCAGTATCCAGCCAATTCATTCTGTCTACGTACCATGATTTAAGGTGATCAACCTCAGCCTCATGCGAATCAAACACTACAGGGTTCGGCCAAACATAGTTCCCGAAAAGATCCCATTTGTCATCATTTTCAAACTGAGACCATTTTAGCTGATCAGCATAGTAATCCATTTTTTCAAGGATAAGATTCTGATTTTCTTTAAAATAAATAAAGCGAGTTTTTACTTTCCCGACAAAAGCAGGATCATCAAAGAGTCTGTCAAACCAAGGATGATACTTTACCCAAAAACCTGTTGGGAATTCACATTCTGAATAATCAACATTTCCAAAAGCCAGATCAAAATCCCATAAAGGACCCATTTTAATCTTTTCACCTGGGATCACATTGAGAAATATACTGGAAAAGCTTCTAGAATCCTGATTTTTAGTTATCTCACTAATCAAATACCAGTCAATAAAACTGTCAATATCAATATATTTGGCATAACCTATATCAGGATCAGTGAATTGAGCTCCCATCAAAACATTTTCAAACTCATTGATTAAGTCACTAACATAATTAAACTCGTTGCTGTTATAGGTCGTTTCAGGTTCTTTTATATTGATCAAAAACTTATTGGTTCTGAAATAGACATCATCAGAATCTAATCTTTCCAGCTGATCAATTTCCAATAAATAACCTGTATCACCAAGTAACACCCGGTTATCACTTTCCTCTACTTTTTGAGATATATTGTAAGTACCGTTGTATGCTCCGTTAATAACAACCTCCGTGAATACACTTTGAGGTGTCCAATCCAGTTGGCTTAAATAGCCCATTTCAAAGGCCATTTTATTTCTGATCAGTGTCTTATCAGAAAATTCGGCAAGGAAGATCCATTTTTTATCTTTTGGCATTCCTAATATTTCTGTCTTGTCATCAAACTTCAATTGATAGGGTTTTTTCGGATGTATACCCCATGTCGAATTACCCCTCCCGCGAATTTTCATCGTACTTGAAGCTAGGTCTGAAAAATAACGTCCGCCCTCCATCGATAAAGTTCCGGTAATATAATCCTCTTTAGAATCTATCTCCGCACCATTAGTAGTTTCCAGGTAAATAATTGGTATACCGGTAAAATTAGTCATGTCAACTTCGTATTGACCTGTTTTACCATTGGCAGTGGTTACCGTGTAATTTTGTATTTGAGTAAAATCATTAGGCGTTGTACCGCTAATTTGCAAACTGTTATCTAGCAGTATTCCGGAGCCGGTATGCTCAAATCCTGCCACCAAATTATCAATATCATTACCCAGGGGAAGCCTGGCGGTAATTATATTATTTTCTATATCTGAAAATATATCAGAAGGCAGACTGGGATTATCGGCTTTTAAAAAATGAAAATTCGTGATTTCTGTCCCTTCAACAACGGGTTCAATATCTATTGATTCGTCACTGCATGATGATAAAATCATCATGGGAATGACAAGCAAGACTGATAAAATATTTTTCATAACAATTTATTTAATCTAATTCACTAAGCGCTTGTTTGGAAATTTAAAGAAGAATTTTAATTTTCACTAATTTCAAACTTTTCAAAAATAGATAGTTTTTTTGATTTTTAGTCTGATAATTATCATCTGATTTCAACCATTGTAAGTAATGCTCTATTGATACACCCTCACATAGTCTAATACGAATTCTTGCGGAAACACATTTTCATCGACATCCATTCCGCCAAAATTTCCTCCAATAGCGAGGTTAATGATGATATAAAAAGGCTGATCAAAAGGCCATACCTCTACATTCTTATTTTTTGGTTGAAAAGAATAAAACAATGTATTGTCGATATAGAAATCTATCTTTTCTTTGGTCCAGTCAATCGAATATATATGAAAGCCTTCTTCTATTCCCTCGACTACATCCTTTCTGGTATTTTTAGAAACGCCATGACTATCAGCAGTATGAAGTGTTGTAAAAATTGTCTCTGGTTCTTTCCCTACGTACTCTACAATATCAATCTCCCCGCATAAGGGCCATCCCACTTCATTTCTATTGGAGCCCAACATCCAAAATGCCGGCCATAAGCCCTTGCCTGTAGCAAGCTTTGCTCTAACTTCAATTTTACCGTATTGAAATTCTTTTTTTCCTTTGGTGTTGATCCTCCCGGAAGTATATGTATCTCCCTCTTTTTTGGCACTGATATTGAGAAAACCATTTGCTACTTTAGTGTTTTCAATTGAGTAGAACTGTAATTCATTATTTCCCCATCCACAGAGTTCAGGACAGCCATTTCCGGTTATACTATTCCAACTTTCCTGTTCAAGCTGGCTTCCGTCAAAGTTTTCCTCCCAAACCAATTGTCTCTCCTGCCCGTATAAGGAAATACAGCTCCCTAGTAAAAAAAATACTGCGATCTTTTTAAAATTCATAGTAGTTGGATTAAGGCTTAGTCCATAAGGCATGAAAAAGTAAAAAACTACAGCTCGGTAAAAAAATCCTGCATTACTTTTTTAGGTTTCCGATGCACTGTAAACAGACCCCAATGTTTTTCGGGTTCCAAAGCTTCATTAGACCCTTTCCAGGATTCATCAAAGGCCTCAAAAACAAAAGTAAGAATATCTGCTTCCATGCTCCAGTCCATCAAATCATTATAATAAATACTCTGATATTCTTCACTTACATTACTCGGACAAATACCTCTTCCGTTTGAATACGTAGTCCAACCGGCTTCAGTGATAACTACTGGTTTATCCGGATATGTATCGGCAACTGCATAATAATTACTTTTTGTATATTCCATTGCCTCATGAATGTTCTTATACTCCCAAACCGGATAGGTATGAATGGAAATAAAATCAACTTCTTCCACCAAATCTCTTAATTTATCGAGCCAGGGAAGGTAATTTTCACAAAACGTAACAGGTTGTTTCGCTTCTTTTTTAATCAACTTCACATACTCGATAACCTTGTCAACTGGCACGTAATGATCGGTCCAGTCAACGCAGGCCTCATTACCTGCAGATAACGAAAATATGATGTCAGGATATTTATTGGCTAAGTCAATTAGCTTATTGATCTGTTTTAAATTTATCTCTTTATTCTCTTGTAACTGATCTTCAGAATAAGACCCGCCCCATGGGCAACCGTAATTATTGGCTTCTGCAACGATGTAGGTACCAAGCATTATTTTAAAATCGAGTTTCTCTTTTTCGATAACTTCCAAAACGATTTCAGAATGCTTATCACAGTCGTATAATCTGAGGTATTGCCAATGATGTTGAAGCATCAAAAGGTCTTCCTTTATCTCTTCATAACTTGGAAAAACCCCTCCAGGATGTTGTCCTTCTCTAAAACCAGAATAACAAATAGCTTTTCCAGCAGCTATTTTTAGCGCATTAGTATACTTCATTTTATTTTTTTCTATTTAAAGTTGAAAATCACCTAGCAACGTGTTCTAAAATTTTTTAAGCTTTTCATCTTTATCCCAAATCCCCCAATAGGCGCCAACATCACCTTCCGATCCTACTTTCCACGATTCATCAAAAGACGAAAAGTAGAAAATCTCTATATCATCTTCTTTGGACCATAGTTGTGTATTGATAAAATACTTCATAGCATTTGGAAATGAAGGGTGCGAACCTTGAAAACTTCCTCCCATGGATGGCCATCCCGTTTCAGAAATAATAACCTTTTTCCCATTGGCTGCTTTAACAGCCTGATTGTACATTTCTTTCATGTAAATTAATGAGTATTCCAGGTTACATCCTTCCCAAAATGGATAACAATTTGCCAAAATCACATCACATGCCTCTGTAATTCTCGGACGGTTTGAAAACTCGTAATACGCATCAACATAGCCCATAGGTATATCTGGAATTGCCTCCTTTACCTCATGCATAAAAGCTAATAATTCATCTTCAGACAAGTCTTTACGATACATCACTTCATTACCAACGGCTGCAATATCCACATAACCTTCTTTACCCAATTGAATTAAGTTCGCTATTTCTCGTTTATTGATTTCGGGATCATCTCCTAACCAGGCACCAACCAATGTTTTAATACCAAATTCATGTGCAATTCTAGGGATGGCTTCATTGCCATCGGTACACGAAAATGAACGAATCCATTTGGTATAAGGCTTTATTATTTTCATCCTTCTCCTGATTTGCTCCTCAGAAATTTGATCTCCAGGACCTTGCCCTTCTTCATAAAGGCTAAAACACAGGCCATGCATCCCGTTTTTTAATAGCCTCTTATATAAATTTTGTAACCCTTTATCGGTCTTTTCAGCTTGGTCTATTCCAATTAATGACCTTATTTTTCCTGCTCTAATTGACATAATTAAATATTTTTTAGTTTTTCATTTTTATCCCAT
>RCNB010000745.1_pt1 | contig 21123 bp, 13 predicted proteins | sample 2041321 | NCBI WGS metagenome assembly RCNB01 (sample SAMN09708232, study PRJNA481090) | Marine sediment metagenome, whole genome shotgun sequencing project. | reverse complement strand
TGGGGATAAACACTTTACATCCCCCTGCCAAATGGCAGTCATCGATCGTCTTTTGAAATGCTTCCGTACAACAAGTTTCACCATCAGGCACGGCGCCAAAGTCCAAGACATTGTAGGTTGAGGTATTTTTGTTAGCGACGAGTGTTGTTGATGTTACATACAATAGTAGAATAATCACGATAAATCTTACTTGATTAAATATATTACATATTGTGTCCATTTTATCCTTCCTTTCTCTAGCATCGAGAATTGAGCATCCTGCATCCAGTATTAAGTATCTGTTTCACTTTTCTATCATCCTAATCAAACAGATCCTCAGGAACCGGTACCACATACACCTGTGCAACGCCAGTAACCGTGGATGTATAGGTAACATATTTACCACTGGAACTGAAATTGGGGTGAACGTGAGCCTGTTTGTTGTGGCCCTCGCGAATACTGGAATTAGGCCAACACAAAATTTTCCCTTCCCCTGTTTTGAGGTCAACAATGATGATGGGATTGTGATCCGGATCTTGTCCATCGGACACAAAATAATGCCCATCTTTTGATGTGAAACCATGACCAAGGCGAAGCGCTGGGTGAGTGTAATGTTCCTGCCAATCACCACCCGCTCTATCGATCGAACAAATAGTGGTAGGCACCCAACCAGGTTGAGTTTTTTTAAAGAAATATAAGCGGCTGCCATCAGTATTCCAACTTTCATGTGTGGCTCGGAAACCATAAGGCATGGTCAGATATTGTTTGGTTTTTCCCGTACGGGCATCGACGATCCAAGTGCGCGCGCGTTTTTCCATGGGAAGTGTCATATCGTTCTGCGTATCCGGCCAGGGAACAAAAGTGATCAGATCAGCATCACCGGGACAGATTTGGGGATGAGAGTAACGTTGTTCCCATACCAGAACCTTTTTAATTGCCCCAGAAGCGAGGTTTACCTGATATAGGGCTGTGCTGTCACTTGATTTAAAGGATACTACTGTATTATTACCATCCATCGAGTATGATCCAGCCCACCAGGGATCATTAGGAAACTTGCCTTTTGCATCGAAAACGGTCTCAATCTTTCGAGTATGTACATTCACTTTAAACAAATTTGCTCCACTACTAAATAAACAATGAATACCATCCGGATGCATATTTGCTGAGCGGATTTTTTCCATATCGGTCAACTGGGAAATCTCACCAGATGAAAGATCCACACGGTAGAGCTGATGAGACCCGGATCGATTTGACCGAAAAACCATATATTTATCGTCGGCTGTGAAAGACTGCTTTTCAAAATAAAAAGCTGCACTGCCTGAATCGTGTGTGGTGATCTGCCAAACTTCATATCCTGTTTGTGGATCTGGTGCCTTTATCCATTCAACGACACTTTCTACAGCAGCCGGTTCTTCCTTAGCACAACCGATTGCGGAGATTAATATTAATAAGGGCAAAATGGAGGTTAGAGATTTAAGTGACATATAATACAACCTTTCCTTAAGGTTTCAAGTAATCAGTTTTTAGGTGTCAGAGTTCAGGATGACTCTTTTGGCCATTGATTTTATGAATAATTCAGGATTAAGTAGTTTTACCATTTCAAGCACTTTTCTTTAAATAAATAATAATATATATTAATCAAATTCCAATTATTTTCATAATTATAGTGCAGATGTTAGATGATAAATTTAATTTTAAATTATAATCTCTGTGCTCATCATGATCTTTAAATTATTTTTGATCCTACCCTCAATAATTCTGTGTTTTCTTGCAAGGAAAAAATCAAAAGTATCGCTTCCGAACCTGGTGAATATAAAGCCACAGTATATACAACCTGATCCACTTATTTAAGTTTTAAAAAATATTTGTTACCTTTGGCCCAAAATAAGGGAATCGGAATTATCGGCATGAAGCTTGCTTCACGTGGCCGGCTGCTTTCTTCCTGGACACCACCCCCGCTCCAAAAACAAAGAGAAAGTATGCGTACAACAAAGCGGGTTTTTTACGATTGAAATTAGTATATATATTTGTATATTTCAGAAGACAATATTTGTTATTGTGAATATTTTGGCATTGAAATTTACCGATCAGCAAACCTCTCATATTGCAAACTAAAAAATAAGATGAAGATTATTGACTACCAGCGAAAAATAAATTGGGTGTATTTGTTTTTGGTTTTCGCTCTTTGTTCAGGGTCATTGAAATCCGGCCTCTCGGCGGAGACTATTGCCCGGATTACACTTTCAGCAGACCAACAAGTAAATGAAAATACCCCGGTTTGTATATCCCTGGAAAATTTACAAGGTTCAATTCACACGGTCTCACTACGGCTGGAGCGGATTGACGGATCCGGACGGCTCCCGGTACCGTCTCAGATAGAACCGGGAAGTCCGGCCAAATTATGGTGGATTCTTACCGATACGTTAGCCGAAGGCGAAAAGCAGCAGTATGAACTGGTGCTCGGAAAAGTTGCTGGTTCCCCCCTAGTCCACCTAGGCATGAATAACCGGACATTGGAATTAGGACAGGGAAAACGGCAGGCGATACGTTATCAATATTCACCCATGTCCCCGCCGCCGGGTCAGGATCTGTTGTATACCCGGAGTGGATTTATCCATCCCATCTGGTCACCCGGGGGAAAAGTATTGACACGTATTCATCCCAGTGACCATATCCATCACATGGGATTCTGGAATCCCTGGACGAATACGGAATTCGAAGGACGACATGTGGATTTCTGGAATTTGAAAGAGGGTCAGGGAACCGTCCGCTTTGTAAAATTCAATTCAACCATAGCAGGGCCTGTATTTGCCGGATTTGAGGCCTTTCAGGAACACGTTGATCTGTCTGCCCCGGGTGGTGAAAAAATTGTCCTGAATGAATTATGGGCAGTCCGGTTGTGGGCGCAATCAGAAGCAGCAAATGCTTACTTTATCTGGGATTTTGCAACCACGCAGTCCTGTGCTTCTTCCAGTCCATTGACGCTAAAAAAATATCGTTATGGCGGGTTTGGATTCCGGGGAACATCCGATTGGAATGAAAGGAACAGCAACTACCTGACATCGGAAGGAAAAACACGGGAAGACGGCAATGGAACCCGGGCCCGCTGGTGTAATATCTACGGAATGACCGATAAAGGTCCGGCCGGCGTTCTCTTATTGAGTCATCCCAGTAACCATGAATTTCCCGAACCGATGAGAATCTGGCCCAAAGGGGATATATTTTTTGGATTTTGCCCGGTTGTATATAATGATTGGATAATGATTCCGGGGCAGGAATATGTAAGAAAATATCGTGTGATTGTCTACGACGGGACAATTACCGCTGAGCAGGCGGAAAAATTCTGGCAAGATTTTACTGTGATGCCTGAAATTGAAGTAGATTGAAACTTTAAAGGAGTAAATCGGAATCATGGATAAAAAAAATAAGAGCGCCAAAAAAATTTCCCGCAGGGAATTTTTAAAAAAGACAGCAATTTCAGCCTCTACTGCTTTCAGTATACCCTATTTTATTCCTAAATCTTTAAAAGGTGCTACCTCACCGTCGAATAAAATCACGGTCGGATGTATTGGTGTTGGCCGGATGGGAATCGGTGATATGAAAGGACTCATGCAACTTGATGATGTCCAGGTGGTTGCCGTATGCGATGTGGATTTCTGGCGATTAAATAATGCGAAAAAACAGGTAGAAAATCATTACCAGGCGCAGCAAAAAAGTGGCCGTTATCAGGGATGTGCTGCTTACAGCGACTATCGGGAGCTGTTACAGCGGGAAGATATCGATGCGGTATCGATTGTAACTCCGGATCACTGGCATGCCCTTCCGGCAATTGAGGCAGCGCTGGCCGGTAAAGATATTTTTTTACAAAAGCCATTAACCCTGACTATCGGGGAAGGGCGCATCTTAAGCGATACGGTTCATCGTTATAAACGCATTTTGCAAGTAGGTAGTCAGCAGCGTTCTGATTCCAAATTTCGTCAGGCTGCAGAATTGGTTCGGAATAACTATATCGGACAATTAAAGACTGTAAAAGTTGGCTTCGGTAAGGATCCCTTTACCGGAAAGCATCCGGTAACACCGGTTCCGGATGAGCTTGATTATGAACAATGGTTAGGTCCGGCACAATCTGTTCCTTATATCGAACATCGCATCCACCCCCAAATGAGTTATAACCGGCCGGGATGGCTGCGTACCTCTGATTATTGCTGCGGTATGATTACCGGCTGGGGTTCTCATCACATTGATAGTTCGCATTGGGGTATGGATACCGAATATACGGGTCCGGTAGAAATAAACGGTTGGGCCGAGTACTCAAAGGATGGTGTCTGGGATGTACACGGTGCTTTTCGTATCGAATACACCTATGCCAATGGGGTCACCCTCATCTGTGCGGACAGTGAAAAAAACAGACAAGGCGTTCTCTTTGAAGGCAGCGATGGATGGGTGTATGTTAAACGTGGAATCATCGATGCCCACCCAAAATCTTTGCTTAAAACGGTTATTCCCCCCGGTGGCGTTCATCTTTACAAATCAAATAGTCATAAGAGGAATTTTATTGATTGTATTCGAAGCAGAAGTGAACCGATAGCTCCGGTTGAAATCGGTCATCGTTCGGCCAGTGCCTGTATTCTGGGCTATATTGGCATGTTACTTCAACGCCCGTTGCAATGGAATCCCGAACAGGAGACATTTATTAATGATGATGCGGCCAATAAAATGCTCAACAGACCGTATCGCAGTCCCTGGTATATATAGGCGATAATCAGTGTCGGTTAAAAAAGTTGTTCTGGTATATAAGTTCAAGGTAAATAGGTATGGGGATATTATCTTCAGGGATCGACTTGATTTAATAACTCTCCCTAAATCCCTCTCTTGAAAAGAGAGGGACTTTCTTTTACCTATAACCTAGCCCCTTCTATATTTGTTGTTAAGACCGGACACACACGATAGGATATAACAATGGTAAAATACTCAAACTCGCGGCGACGATTTGTAAAGCAAATGACATTGGGATTTTCTGCCTCAATGTTATTTAAAGGTACCCCTCTTTGGGCGAATGAAAAATCGATTCATATCGCCAACATCGAGGTCTTCCCGGTCAACTATCCAATGACCGGTCGCTTCAAATTTTTTGAGGGGCCGGAAGGGCACATGATTGGCCGGGCTTCAGCTATTGTTAAAGTCACAGCCAGTGATGGCACAATCGGCTGGGGTGAGAGTATACCTATTCCCAAGTGGAGTTATGAAACGCTGGAATCGGTAACGACAACTATCCGTAATTATCTGACACCGGTTCTAATCGGGCATGATGTTTTTGATCTCAACGGTGTGCATGCGATCATGGATAAAAATATTGCCGCTGCTTTTTCAGCCGGCCAACCGATGGCAAAGGCGGGAATCGATATTGCCCTTCATGATCTGGTCGGGAAACTGACCCATCAGTCACTGCCGCAGAGATGGGGACGGCAGGCATCCAAAAAAATTAAACTGAGCTGGACCCTCAATCCAAAGCAACTGAAAGATTTGGATACGCTTATCGAAGATGGCTGGGAACGAGGTTATCGCCACTTCAATGTCAAAGTCGCACCTGATATTGGGATCGATCTTGAGCTATGCCGGCGGGTAAAAGAAAGGGTTCCCGATGGTTTTTTATGGGCAGATGCCAATGGCGGTTATGACCTGGCCAGTGCCTTAAAAATTGCCCCGCAATTAGCCGATATAGGGGTTGATGTTTTGGAACAACCTCTCCCGGTGAATCAACTTTCCGGTTATCGTCGATTAAAAAAACAGGGGGCATTACCTATTCTTATGGATGAAGGTGTTATATCTCCCTCGACTCTTATTGAATTTATTCGCCTCGATGTGTTGGATGGTGTGGCCATGAAGCCGGCCCGGTGTGGGGGCTTGGTCTCGGCAAAACGGCAAATTGAATTACTTCAGGATGCCGGGCTAATGTTCCTGGGCAGCGGGCTGACCGATCCGGATATTTCGCTGGCAGCAACGCTTGCCCTCTACGGTGCTTTTGATTATAAACTACCTGCGGCTCTGAACGGCCCGCAGTTTATCAGTAAGAGTGTCCTTAAAAAACCCTTGGTTCCTAAAAATGGTTATTTAACAGTACCCCAGGGAGAAGGTTTGGGTATAGAGGTTGATGAATCTAAAATAAAAGAGATCCAGGTGGAAATATAATAATAAAAGAATTCTATCTTTGAATCAAGTCTCTAATTTTTTAAACCGGAAACTAATATATTCTTCTTAAATAATATTATCAGCTTATGGATACAGGATCTATCGTTCTATTAATTTTTGCCGGACTGGCCATTATCACCGGTATGGCCGGGCTCATTCTCCCGGTGCTTCCCGGTCCCCTCCTGCTTTTCATCGGCCTTGTTTTGGCGGCATGGGCGGAAGATTTTTTGTATGTCGGTGGTATGACGATTACTATCCTAGCCCTGATAGCGCTCCTGGCCCATGTCATTGATTTTATTGCCGGGGTGCTAGGAGCCAGGAAATTCGGGGCCCATCGGAGAGCGTTAATCGGTGCAACTATTGGTGCTGTTTTTGGTATATTTTTCGGTATTATCGGCATTATTCTCGGACCATTTATTGGGGCGGTACTGGGACAGCTCTCCGCAAAAAGCGATTTACAAGCTGCCGGAATTGCCGGTGTTGGTGCCTGGGTTGGATTAATTCTCGGGACGGCAGTTAAAATAGCACTTGGATTTACCATGATCGGTGTGTATGTAATGGTACGATTCCTTTGAGAAATTTCGCCTGATCGTGAGAAATCGTAAATACTACGAACACGAAGATCACGATGCAATTTTTATTTTAGACAGGATAACGGGATCTTTTGTTGGAGTATTGGAGTGATGGAGTAATGTAATGCTAATTTATATAGCAACACTCCAGTACTCCAAAACTCCATTCTTTTTAATCCTGTTCATCATGTTATCCTGTCTAAAAATAAACACACACAATAGCATATACTATTATCTATAAAGGAGCGCAATATGCCCGAAGTGAAATATCGGATGCAGACAAAAATACCGGTCAGAAAGGTTACAGTCGGCGCTTTAATTGGAGCGCTGGTTATGATCCTTGTCTGGGCACTAAACACCTTTGTGCTTTCTGCAGAGCAACAAATTTCCGGTGAAATTGCCGCAGCCATAACAACCGTTATTACTTTTGTGGTCGGCTATTTCGTCCGACCAAGTCAGATAGATAATGTAATTCAGGAAGCCGCATAGATTGTTAAAATATAAGGACTTTAGATTTGTCAAATAATCATATTGCTGATATCACGAACATTGGTTATTTACAAATACTTGAGGAGCTATATTTATCGGGTAATGCCATTTCGTCTATTGATATGCTGGCTGGGTTGAAAAATTTAAGAAAGGTTGATCTATCGTTTAATCATATTAATGATATCAGCGCCATCTTCGCGCTTCCTGACCTGGAATATCTAAATCTTATTGGAAATAGTATACCAGACGAACAGATTGATCATTTAAAAAAGAGTGGAATTTTTGTTATATATTGATCTAATCGCGATTTGATCGCGGCACAATACCGCGGTAATAAATACAATATAATCGCATTAAAGACGACTTTTTAAATGGGAATACATGACTATATTAAGGAGGTACCAATGAAATTTAAGCGTATCAGATCTGTCTTTGCCCATTGGGCAATGCTTTTTTCTGTTATCATTTTAAGTAGCACGGTTTCGGCCGTCCAGGCTCAGGATACTGAAACGATGCTCAAGCAACTGAATAAGGAATTGCGGCAAGCAGAAAAAGACATGTTTGGCGGCAAGACCGATAAGTCAATTGCTGCGCTTGAGAATATCAAGCAGTTACTCGATAAAGTAAAAGCTGCAGATCCGAACAATACCAAGATAAAAACGGCGGAAAATAAGTATAACAAGCTGGTAAAAGACCTGGAGCGACGTACCGGTAAGAGTCTAGGCGGGGGGACCAAAACAGCAGAAAAAACCAGCAGCGAGACTGCTCTCCCGGAAAAATCAAAGCCCAAAAGTATGCCGTCAAAAAAATCCACAAAAACCGGCGCTGTTCAGAAGACAAAATCAGCCGCTTCTCCGGACAAAGTTCCCTATGCCGCACGGAAACCCTTGTCATCGGCGACACAGCAGTTGAAGAGTCTTGAGAGAAATCTGGATAATTTGAAAGATCCCGATTATGGTGGTAATAAAGATCAATTGGTGGAGAATATTGAGAAAAAACTGGTTGCTATTAAACATTCGCTTGACGAGGCGAAGAATCTCGCTGCCCAAAAGGGAGTAACCGCTCATCCCGATTTTGACCAGGTCGAATTTAAACTGCAAGAGGCAAGGACAGTCGTTGAAGGTAATATTGGTGATTATGAAAAAGTTAAAACAGAGGCAGCGGCAAAATCCAGCGAAGTTGATGCAGATGTCGCAGCTCTCAAATCGGAGTATGATCAGGTTAGCTCTATATTTGAGAAAGCAACCGGTTACGTTTCTCATTATAATGATCTTGAAGCGGTAAAAAAATTAATCGTGGAAATTGAAAATTTTGAAAAAAATAAAACATCAAAATTGAAACAAAGTATGGAAGCATTTGCAAAAAAGTATGGTTCCACGAAGGCAGAGATAGATAAAAAAGCTGATGGAATGGGATATTCGGGACAGTACCGCGCCAGTTTTCCTTATACCGAATTGGCGGAAGGAATCGAAAATGTAAAAAAGACACGGGTTGTAATGGCAGAAGACCTGGTAAAAAGGGCAACCGATAATCTCAATCGTATGCAAAAGGTTCATGATTTCTTTGTGGTGGAACAGTATGGGATGATCAAGGACTGGTTCAATATGGCCAGTCGGTTTGATGCCGATAATCCGAAGGTGAAACAAGCCCAGGCCGGAATCGAACAGCGTATTGCCGAGGGCATGAAGGCATTGAATTCGAAAATAGATAAGCGCAAATGGCCGGCGCATGCATCCAATGCTCCTTCCAACGCAGAAGATCTTGCTGATAATGCACTTGATTGGTTTAAAAACAATCCTGATTGGGGAAAACGAGCGAAAGATCCGCGTTATCCCCTCGATGTTGTGATCACCGGGCCCTGGTCTGTTCAGCAAAAAAATCTTCTCGGTGAACCGATTATGTATGGTTTACCTGTTCTGCTCGCCGTTCAATTTGATGGTGATAAGGACCAAAATCTGGCCCGTGTTTTCATTCTTACGCTGCGTACGGTTGAAAAAAGAGGAGTAAAAATGGAACCGCCTTTTACTCATGCGACGGTTGGCGACAGCTATTTTATCCGGCCATCAGCTTTAAATTAATATTTTTTACAATTACTCAAATTGGATGAGATGTATTTTTTCAACGATATTTTTCGAGATTTCTTTTATGTCAAGCAATGTTTGAGAAACCAGGCGGCGTGAATATTGATAATCCAGCTTATTTTTCCCCTGGTTAGTGACTGAAGAAAAATCCGCGGTGATAACGGTTGTTCCTCCATCGCGAAATGATCTGATCTCTACTATAACATAGGAAGAGTCATTTTCAATGTAAGTACGCAGAAGACTGTCCGCCAGAACGAAATCACGTATTTGATCAGCAACAATGATACCCTCTGAGGCGTTAAAACCATCGGTCATCACGCGGACGGATAGTGGAGTTTCCTTTGTATATCCATTGACTATAGATATTATCAAGAATACAAGGATAAATACTCTTTTCATAGTTTCCCCAATTCATACGATTGCTTCAGAAAGGTTGCAGAGTAAAATATGCACTTCTCTTGCCGAAATAAAATGACCTTCATCACAAAATTTTAAAAACTATGGCGGAAAAATGATTTTATTAAATCCAAGAAAAGAAAATTTTGAATATCTGGATGAGCAAACAAAAAATCTGCTTTTAAAAACCATTTCTTTCTTTGAGAAAAAAGGGAAGCATAAGATAAAACAAGATGACCATGAACGTGTGTGGTATGACGATTTTCTTAACTTTGCGAAGAAAGAAAAATTGTTTGCCACCTTTTTGACACCGGATGAATTTGGAGAAAAATCCACACGCTGGGATACCTACCGGAACTGCTGGTTAAATGAGATTCTGGGCTTTTATGGACTAAATTACTGGTATACCTGGCAGGTAACGATTCTAGGGCTGGGACCGATATGGATGAGTCATAACGAAAGCATAAAAAGAAAAACAGCCCAACTTCTTAAAGAAGGTGCGATCTTTGCCTACGGTTTGTCTGAAAAGGAGCACGGGGCTGATATCTATGCCAGTGACATGCTATTAATCCCTGATGATAGCACTGGGTACAAGGCCCGGGGAAGCAAATATTATATTGGGAATGGAAATAAAGCGGCGCTGGTCTCAACCTTTGGCAAATTTTCAGACAGTAATGAGTATGTGTTTTTTGTTGTGGAGTCTGACCATGACAAATATGAATGTGTACAAAATGTGGTCAATTCTCAGAATTATGTAGCAGAAATCAGGTTAAATGATTATCCGGTTCATGAAGATGACATCCTTATTAGAGGGCAGGATGCCTGGGATGCTTGTTTAAACACGGTAAATATCGGAAAATATAACCTGGGCTGGGCATCTATCGGCATATGTACCCATTCTCTTTATGAAGCACTTAATCATGCCGCCCATCGAAGCCTCTTTGATCATTATGTAACAGATTTCGTCCATATCAAACAATTTTTTGTCGATGCTTATACACGGCTGGTGGCTATGAAACTGTTCGCCTTGCGTGCCTCAGATTATTTGCGTTCGGCCTCTGTGGATGACCGACGGTATCTGCTTTATAACCCACTGGTCAAAATGAAAGTCACCTCCCAGGGGGAAGAAGTCATGAATTTACTTTGGGACATCATCGCTGCCAGGGGATTTGAAAAGGATCTGATTTTTGAATCGGCCGTCAGGGATATCCGGGCCCTTCCAAAACTGGAGGGAACCGTACATGTGAATATGGCCCTGGTGGTCAAATTTATCAGAAATTATTTTTTTAAACCCGGCAAATATTCTGAAATACCCAAACAAAATGCCCCTCAAAACGATGATTTCTTATTCAACCAGGGACCGGCCAGAGGATTGAGTAAAATTACATTTCATGACTATCGAATCGCCTATAATCGTGTTAATCTACCTAATGTGAAAATATTTAAAAAACAGATCCATATTTTTAAAAGATTCTTACTTTTTGCCAGACCAAATAAAAATCAAATCAAAGATATTGATTTTTTATTAATACTGGGAGAACTATTTACCCTTGTCGTGTACGGACAACTAATTCTGGAAAATAGTCATATTCTGAAAATCAGTGATGAAATAATCGATCAGATTTTTGATTTTATGATCCGGGATTTTTCAAAATACGCGCTGCAACTGTATTCCAAAACAAGTAGTACAACCCTGCAGAAAATGTTTTGTAAGAGAATGATAAAGAAACCAGCGGTAAACATGACCCGTTTTCAAACAGTACTCGAGCAGCATGTATATACTCTGAAAGATCAGTATGAAATGAATACATAGTTTTCAAGTCCTGAAATTTTATTCAAAATATAATCGTTCTGATGACATAAGGCTTAAATCGGTATGCATGGTAAGATTTAAATCCAAATCGATAAAATTATTTTCAACTTTTATAACCCTTGAGGGTATAAATGAACTTTAAAAAAAGATTGTTTCTTGGTTTGTTAATATTTACATCATCAGGTTTTTTGCGTGCAAATCCATCTGACCTGCGTTTTAAACAGATCACCATCGAAAACGGCCTCTCACAAAGCCGGGTTCAATCGATTGTTCAGGATTCCAAGGGATTTATCTGGATTGGAACTGAAGACGGATTGAATTGCTATGACGGTTATGGATTTGAAATATTTACCTTTGATCCGAATGATTCGAATGCTATATCCAATCAGGTCATTCAATCCGTGGCCGCTGATGATTCGGGAAATGTTTGGGTAGGCACCAGTTTCGGTGGATTGAATAAATACTTAGCAGAGAGCGGGCGATTCATTAATTATCGCCATGATCCGGAAAATCCAAATAGTATTGCCAGTGACCGGGTGAACTCGATAGATCGGGATGATGAGGGGAATTTATGGTTAGGCACGGCGCCTAATGGTTTTGATTATTTTAACATTAAATCCGGTACTTTTACCCACCACCGCCATAATCCGGAGGATCCAAATTCGCTGATTAGCGATGATAATATAAATTTTGTTTTTCAGGACAGTCGGAGTACAGTATGGATCGGAACAACCATAGGGCTCGATCGATATTATCCGGGTACCGGGACTTATAAACATTATCGGTATTCAAAACATAACCCCGAGGGGATAAATTCTAATGTTGTACTTAGTGTTTTTGAAGACCGGCAGGGGATTCTCTGGTTTGGTACTGATGGAGCAGGACTCAATCGCTTTGATCCGCAAAAAGAAGCATTTTCTCATTATCTGTTCAATAAAAATAATCCGGCGGATCCGAGTAATAGAGTTTCTGCCATCATGGAGGATCGTACCGGACTGCTCTGGGTGGGAACATGGGGTGGGGGGCTTTATCAGATTGAAAAACTCTCACGAGTACACAATCGATACAGACATTCACCGGAAGACAGAACAAGTATTAGTCAGGATTTTATATCGGTGCTATACGAGGATATTACCGGTGAGATCTGGATTGGAACAGATTTAAATGGTGTAAATAAAGTTGACCGGTCGGCAACAAAATTCAAAACGATATCTGCTTTACGTGGTGATATCAATAGTTTGAGCCACAATCAGATCCGTGCATTCTGGGAAGATGATCTCGGTGTCTTATGGTTGGGTACCGCGGGTGGTGGTCTGGAACGATATGACCGTCGCAAGGGAACATTCAAGAATTACCGTCATATACCGGGCAATCCGAATAGCCTTAGCCATGATGCTGTAAGGGCTATTTATCAAGATCTTTCCGGAATACTATGGCTGGGCACTGGACGTGGAATAAACAAATTTGATCCTAAAACGGAAATATTTACTCATATATTGATGAATCCGGATAATCCAGGTGATCCCAATAACATTATTAGTTATCGAATTCTTGAATTGTCGCATCTTCCGGGAATATTGTGGTTTGGATCCAATGGTGGTGGATTGTACAAATATGATAAGAATAGCAAAAAACTATATCATTTCAGGCAGGAAGCGACTAATGCTGACGCCAATCAAATCAATTTTATCCGTACCCTCTATCAATCAAAAAACAATCCTGATATTTTATGGGTTGGAACTTTATACGGTTTTTATTCTTTTGATATTCAAATGGAGTCTTTTAAGAACTATGTTAATGATCCCAACAATCCGGAAAGTCTCAGTTCCAATAATGTGATGGGTTTTTATGAAGATGGAAACTATAATTTATGGATTGCCACCTATGGCGGCGGTCTTAATTATTTTAATCCGGATACAGAAGAATTTCGTGTTTATACCACGCAGAACAGCGGTTTGCCAAGTAATTCAGTATATGGTTTGCTACCGGACAATTATGGATATTTATGGCTGAGCTCTAACCGCGGTATCTCCAAGTTTGATCACCGTTTGGAAACGTTTAAGAATTTTACGGTTGAAGATGGCCTGCAAAGTGATGAATTTAACGGTGGAGCATATTATCAGAGCAAAAGCGGGGAAATGTTTTTTGGGGGAATTAACGGATTTAATGCCTTTTACCCGGAGAGCATCACAGACAATCCGCATAAACCGCAAATTGTTCTTACAGATTTTAAGCTATTCAATAAGTCGGTGAACATAGGGCCGGAGGAACCGCTTCAGAAATATATCTCTGAAACAGATCAAATAACTTTAAACCATTGGCAAAATGATATCTCACTGGAATTTGTTGCTCTTCATTATTACCGTTCAACAAACAATACCTATGCCTATATGCTGGAAAACTATGATGATTATTGGCGTTTTGTCGGTGATGTACGCTCCGCAGTGTATACAAATCTGGATCCGGGAGATTATATTTTCAGAGTCAAAGCCGCCAACAGTGATGGTATCTGGAATGAAAAAGGTCCGGTCTTACCTATTACCATTCTGCCTCCCTGGTGGTCCACGACCTGGGCCTATGTCGGTTATGGCCTGCTATTTGTCTTTAGTGTTTTTACTGTTGATCGCATGCAACGCTATCGTCTGACACTGCGCGAGCGAAACCGGGCGATGATCCGGGAAGCCGAGTTACGGGCCAAAGCTGCGGAAGATGAGAACGCCCGCAAAACCAATGAAATGGAAGAAGCACGGCGGTTACAACTTTCTCTTCTTCCGGAAAAATTACCTGATCTGGCTAATTTGGAGATCGCGGTGTATATGAAGACAGCCACGGAAGTAGGTGGTGATTATTATGATTATAATCTTTCAGCGGATGGGACCCTTAATATTGCTATGGGTGATGCGACCGGTCATGGGATGCGCGCCGGCACGGTGGTGACATTAATGAAAGGCTTGTTTAGCGCAGATTCAGGGGGCATGGATATTCCGGCATTTTTCAGACAGAGTAGTGAGACCATAAAAGATCTGCGATTCGACCGGATGATGATGTCCTTTACGCTGATCAAGATAAAAGGAAAGCAAATGCTACTATCTTTTGCCGGGATGCCCCCGGCCTATATTTTTCGCCATTCAACATTGAAAGTAGAAGAAATATCCCTTGATGGTATGCCCCTGGGAGCAATGAAAGATTATAATTATCAGGTAAAGCAGGATATTCTTGATACCGGGGATACACTACTTTTAATGTCTGATGGATTGCCCGAACTCAAAAATCCCGATGATCAAATATTTGACTATCCCCGCGTCCAGGCTGTCTTCAAAGATATCGCGGATCAACCACCACAAGTGATTATCGATCGCCTGGTAGATGCCGGGGAAATATGGCGTAAAGATCGCCTGCCTGATGATGACATCACATTAATGGTAATCAAATCGCGTCATGAAGTATAAGGATGTAGCAGTTCGATTTTCAATGGCATTGTATTAGGAATTAGGAACTGGGAATTAGTAATTCCAATTCCCAATCAACAGCTGCGTCTCATATACCACTTAACTCATCGTAATAATCCCACAAAATTCCCTTGATTATTAAATAATATTTTGTAAACTCACTTCCTTGTATAAAACAATTATTGGTGCAATTTAACCCTCTATTTGATCTAAAAAGGATTAACTCATGGCCGGTAAGGAAGAAAAGAATTATTATTTTCACTTCATTCCGAATACACACTGGGATCGGGAATGGCTTTATGATTTCCAGGAAACACGTATGTTTCTTGTGGAATTCATGGACAAACTTTTAGATATTTTTAATCAATATCCCGAATACAAGACCTATCTGTTGGATTCTCAAACAGTTCCCATTGAAGACTATCTCGAAATCAGACCGGAAAAAAAAGATGAATTGATTCAACGGATAAAGGAAAAGCGACTATTTGTCGGCCCCTGGTATACCCTACCGGAAGAACACCTGGTAAATGGTGAATCACTGGTCCGGAACCTTTTAACAGGTCATCGTATCGCCCAAAAATATGGCGGTACGATGAAGGTTGGCTACAGTCCTTTTTCTTACGGCCAGGCATCGCAAATGCCGCAAATTTATTTGGGTTTTGGAATCGATACGATTTTATTTTATCATGGAATAACACCAGAAGAGGCTCCATCGGAGTTTATCTTTGAGGGGCCGGATGGATCGCGTTTACTGGCATCACGAATGGGATCCAATGCCCGTTATAATTTTTTCTTCGCGGTTTATCGACCGGTTGTTTTTAACAAAGCAATGCTGGAGCGAAATTATTATTGGAACGAAAAGGGACTACCATTCCATTTGAATAATCTTGCTCATTACATGGAGCATCATATACTGTTGGACCCGGTTAAAGGATTGGACAAAGACCAGCTGGTAAAATCGATGGAAGAACACAAGGAAACAGAACGGAATCACGGTACGACCGAACACATTGCCTGTATGCAAGGTATGGACAGCACCCAACCTGATATTTTTGAAATGAAAACAATGCAGCAAGCAGCAAAAATTCTTGAAAATGATGAAATATTTCATAGCAGCCTGCCCGAATATATGGATCAACTAAAAAATGCGGTCAAATGGGATGACCTGGTGGTTCTTAAGGGGGAACGACGTACGCCGCGAAAATTAGGCACCCGTGTTCACCTTTACGGCGATGTTACTTCAACACGCGTTCGAATAAAACGGGGAAATGCACTGGCCGAGCAGGAATTACAGCGAAAGGCAGAACCCTTTGCTTCCGTAGCCTTTCTCTTAGGCATTGATTATCCCAAAACATATCTTGATCTGGCCTGGAAATATCTTCTGAAGGGCCATCCTCATGACAGTATTGCCGGGACCGGGGTTGACCAAATAGAAAAAGACATGCATTACCGGCTGGATCAATGTCGCAATATTGCGTCCGGTGTTATGAAAAGATCTTTTCAGTCAATACAAATGCGGATTGATAATTCCGATCTGGAGAATAATGAGGTTGCCTTAACAATATTTAATCCAAGCCCCTATCCTAGGAGTGAAACTCTTACCGTTGTTGCCGACCTTCCTCTGGATAATGGATTTAGCAATTATACCATATATGATCCGGAAACCAAACAAGCCATCGAATTTCAGGAAACCAAACGATATCAACATCCGGCCATTGTGCGGCATCTGGGTGATGCTACCATGGAAATGCAGGTATTGCGTGTTCATGTGCATCTTCTAGCTAGTGATATCCCGGCTATTGGGTATCGAACGCTTCTGTTTAAAGCGCATGACAGTCTTACTGGTAATGACCGTTCATTACTCGGAACGGCAACGACAATGGAAAACAGGTATTTGAAAGTTCAGGTCAATACTGACGGTACGATTGATATATCCGTTAAATCTACCGGGCATATTTATAAAGGCTTGCACTATTTTGAGGACAATGGGGAAGCCGGACATGCCTGGCGTCATATACCGCCAGCCAGAGATCAGGTGATAACCACCTTAAATTCCAAACCAAAGATCGAAATGGTGGAATCCGGTCCTTTGTCATCCAGTATCCGAATCACTCATCGCATGCAGGTACCGATAAAATTAGACGAGAGAGATAGCGACTATATCCGTCGTCTGGATGGTGATGGCGATAATGCCGGTCGATCTGCGGAGAGGCGTGAATTGGTTATACAATCAGAATTAACATTGACAAAGGAATCTCGAGGATTAGCAGTTAAAACCTCGTTTATCAATACCTGTGAGGATCATCGCTTGCGGGTCATGTTTCCCACACACATTGCCGCTACCTGTTCATCCGCGGAAGAACCATTTGATGTTGTCAATCGGCCCATTGATCGCGGCCCGGAAAGTCCCTGGCACGGCACATGGAATCCAACTCATCCACACCAGCGATTTGTGGATGTTAGTGATGGAAAGAAAGGTGTTGCCCTGATCAATGATGGGTTAAGGGAATATGAGGTGTCCGATAAAGCTGATCGGACGATCGGTCTCACCCTCTTACGGTCATTTGAGGTTGCTTTAACTACGGTTGCCTGGCGCTGGGAGAGACATCCGGAGATGAAAGGTTCCCAGGGATTGGGAGAACATATATTTAATTATATGATATATCCGCATGCGGGAGATTGGGATAGCGGTGGCGTAATGAAAGAGGCAGACCGCTTTAACCTTCCATTAGAGCCGGCCCAGGTCGGAGCCCATGAAGGAGATCTGCCCAAATCACATAGTTTTTTTCAGATTGATCCGGCGGATATTTTACTTTCAGCCTTGAAAAAGGCGGAAGAAAGTGAAAATCTTATCCTGCGTGTTTATAATCCAACCAACAGAGATATAACTTGCCGGATAAATTTTTATAAAGCACCCGTTGATTCACGTTTCGTAAGCCTGAATGAAGAACCTATTCCGGATGAAAAACCGATAATTGAGGGAAAGGTGGTTAGTTTTAAAGCCAAAGCCAAGAAGATTTACACGATTGAGTTATCTTTTGATATCTGATTCGATATATTACTTAATGAATGTCCAGTTAAAACTTTAATTCTTAATTGTATCATTTTTTTGTACAGCTTTTAATGTTTGAAAGCGCTGCCTCCCCCTTTGATAAGGGGGAACTAAATTATTAAATTTATGGTACTTATACACATATATATTTGGTTTTATGAATAATACCGTTGCATCGATCAAACGAAAATAAATAAAAATTGGTAATGGATAAAAGAATTTTACAAGGAGCTATACAGGAGGTATGTAAATGAATCATAATCAGGACAAAAATTACACTCTTCACATTATCTCAAATTCCCATTGGGACAGGGATTGGGTATATCCTTTTCAGGAAACCCGCCTCCTGTTGTTAGAATTCATGGATAATTTGCTGGATCTTCTGGAACGAGATAAAAAATTTCACTCATTTTTAATGGATTCACAAACAATTGCCATTGAAGATTACCTGCAACTTCGTCCTGAAAAAGAAGAGCAGATCAAAAAGTTTGTAAAATCCGGTAAACTGATCGTAGGACCCTGGTATACACTACCAGAGGAGTATATTATTAATGGAGAATCATTGGTACGAAATCTTGTTGTCGGTCATCGTTATGCCCAGCAATATGGAAAAGTGTTTAAGGTAGGCTATACGCCATTTTCGTATGGACAGACGTCACAGATGCCTCAGATATACCAGGGTTTTGATATTGATACCATTATCTTTTATCGTGGTATTAACACACAGAAATCAGAATTTATTTTTGAGGGACCGGATGGTTCCCGTTTACTGGGTAGCCGGTTTGGAGCGCTTTCCCGGTTCAGTTATTATTTCTATATCTATCGGATGGCACGCTTTGGGATGAGCAGGGATGAGTGGTGGTATGACTGGGACCGCGGTGCTTTGCCATTTCGGATGAATAATGAAAATCATCCTCATGACCACTATTATCCACTCAATGTTGCTCAGGAAACCTTTAATAAAGCCGTGCTGCCAAAACAGCTTAAAAAGTTAGTAAAAGAGGAAAGTGAACATTTTACAACCAGTCATATCGCCTGTATGCAAGGATTCGATTGCTCATCGCCGGATCCGAAGGAGACCGAACTTATCAATGACTGTGTGCCTATATTGGAAGAAATGGGACATAAGATAAAGCTGGACAGCTTAGATAACTTTATGAAAGAAATGCGGAAAGAAGTAAAGGATCCGGAAGTAATTAGGGGTGAAAGCCGTAATCCCGGTGCGACCGGTAAATGGACACATCTTTTTGGTGATGTGATCTCCAGCCGTACAAAAATAAAGCGAAGAAATGCCCAGACCGAAACCCTGCTACAGCGTCTGGCCGAACCATTCTCTGTCCTGGGATGGATGGTTGGTGGTGACTATATGAAATCAACACTTGATCTGGCCTGGAAATATTTATTACAGAACCACCCTCACGATGATATTTGTGGTGGTGGTATCGATCAGATGGAAAAAGATATGATGTACCGATTTGATCAAGCCGATATTATTTCGCGGGGTGTCATGCGCCGGGGTCTATCGTCCGTTCAGAAACGAATAGATAATTCAGATGTTGATATCAATGAAAGTGTCGTGACTGTTTTTAACCCAAGTCCATTTAAGCGGAGTGAGGTGGTAACTTTAACGGTGGACTTACCTGATAAGTCTGAGTATAAAGGATTTTCAATTCGCGATGATAAAAATAAGGCAATACCTTTTGTGGAATTCTATCGTGAGCCCTATGGTACCCTTGTGCGTAATCTTCAGGATGTCTCACTCCAGCTGCGCTCACAACGCGTGCATCTCCATGCAGAATTTAAAGATATTCCCGCTTATGGCTACAGAACTTTTCTGATAAAACGGGAAAACAAGGATATTGAAAGACGTCCGGTTATATTGGATAGAACCAGTGATGCCCCGGAAATGGAAAATGAATTTTTAAAAGTCAAAATCAATGCTGATGGCACTCTGGATATTTTTGATAAAAAGACAAGACACGAATTCAAAGATCAACATTATTTTGAAGAAAGTGGTGAGAGCGGAATCCCCTGGGTTCATGAGGTTCCGGAACAAAACCGAATGATTACCACACGACATACTCGTGCAACCATTGAACAACTTGAAAAAAGCGAATTTCTGAATCGCTATCTGGTTAAACATACTCTGGTCGTACCCACTGGTTTAGAGGGTACAAAAGGTAATTTTAAAAGGAGTAAAAGTACGGTTGAAATGCCGGTAACATCAACACTTACTTTACGCAAGGGGGAGCGTTGGCTTGATGTACATACTACCATTGACAATCGGGCGGAGAGTCATCGTGTCCGCGCCTGTTTTCCTACAAATATAAACGTGGAGGTCTCAACAGCGGAAGCGGCTTTTGATGTCATCGAACGTCCGGTTATTCGTACCCCGGATAGTTTATACTACGAAAAACCGAATCCACAATATCCAATGCACCGGTTTGTCGATATGAGTGATAATAAAATCGGTTTAGCGGTTATAAATGATGGCATTAGAGAGTATGAGGCAATCGACGATCCGGAACGCACACTGGCAATCACCCTGTTCCGCGGATTTATGGCCACTCAGAGCCCGGTACTCGATCAATGGGATGATTATCCCTGGATGAAACTTTCCCAATCGTTAGGTCGCAACGAATGGAGATATGCCATTATGCCTCATGCCGGAAACTGGCAAAAATCCCATCTATACAAAGAAGCTGAAAAGTTTAATCTGTTTCTAGAAACGGCTCAAGCCGGTAAAGGAAAAGGAGACCTTCCCAAGCAGATGAGTTTTATAGAAATCGATTCAGAGGAAATTGCACTGAGCAGTCTCAAGAAACATGAACAACGGGAATCGGCGGTACTACGTCTGTTTAATCCCTCGTTGAATAAAATTGATACAAAAGTAAAATTTCATCTTTCTGTCAAAGAGGCCTGGTTAACGAATATGAATGAAGAAAGAAAAGAGCGGCTAACGATAAAAGGTAAGCATGTGGTTGATCTTTCTTTCGGACCTAAAAAAATTGTTACCTGTGAAGTTATTCTTTAGATTATTGTTAGCCTTAATTATTCAGCACGAAGAGACTTACCCTCCCCCAACCCCTCCCTGTCCCCGATA
>RCNB010001408.1_pt1 | contig 21152 bp, 20 predicted proteins | sample 2041321 | NCBI WGS metagenome assembly RCNB01 (sample SAMN09708232, study PRJNA481090) | Marine sediment metagenome, whole genome shotgun sequencing project. | reverse complement strand
AGGTCTATCCCTTGTCCGAGGTGGACAACCCAACGCCGAACGAGGTTGTCGACGTTTATGAAAACCCTGTCACGACCTACCCCGTCTATGACTGGACCTTTTTCACTGACCTGAACACGATCATTCAACGCGAACCTGTGTTGGAGCGTGACAAGTCGATGATGGGCCTTCTTGCATCGATTGGCTTCGTACCCGGACAACCGCTCGACCCGGATGAGGAAACCAAAGACGCGATGCTTGAAGGTCTGCAATGCGCTTATGACTATTTGCAGCATTGGTTCATAACAGATGGCGGTGGCCTGAAGAAAATCTGGGATGACAGCGAATGGCGCACTTTCAATTTCGACCTTGAGCAGGCAAAGAAAGGGCTTCCTTTCACCAATGACACAAGCCTGCTGATTGACAAGCGCGCTTTCCCTTACTTCTATGTCACCTACCTCCCCAAGAAACTGGGCGGCGGCACGTACTATATGACGGGCATCAAGGATTCCGCTGGCGAGTTGCTGAATGGGACGGACATGTACAAGCTTCATGTTCCGGCGGACACGCCTGCCGAAGATTTCTGGTCGGTGATTGTCTACAGCATGAAAAACAAAGGTTTTATTGCTGGTGCGTCCGAAACCGGGCTTGCGACTCCAGACATGGAGAACATGGCGGTTAACGATGATGGGTCTGTCGATGTCTATTTCGGGCCGACCGCACCGGACGGCCTTGAAGCCAACTGGATCCCCACCGGCGAAGATTGGTTTGTCCTGTTCCGGCTTTACGGCCCCAAAGCGGGATGGAGCGAAAGTGGTTGGCGTCTGCCGGAATTTGAAAAGCTAAAGTGATACTTCCGGCGGGGCTGTTGCGGCCCCGCCCGCCCAAGAATGTGACAATTTGGTTTTATGAAATGACGCAAACCGTTGGATTGCGCCTACCTCCGAGTTGTGAAGTTGCACTGTGGCGATTGAAGTCTCGGTCAGTGGCGGTTTGAGCTGATGACACTAGCTTGCAAAGGTAGCTTTTCTGCACACAGCGGCCTTTCGTGCAAAACGCAGCGAATGTCCGCTTCCCGCCCTTAGTGCCGAAATGTGCATTACGCAGCATTGGCCGCTTTCGGCGCCCTAACCGGACCTTGGACGGTTGATCTGGTGCTGCGGTGCAGCTTCCCCAAACCGGACATTGATCGACGGTGCAGCATTGTAGCTCTCTAAGTGACTGCTTTGCGAACCTACCCCACTGGGTGGCACAGTCTCTCTGAAGGGCTGAAACTCCTGCGGCATGCCTTTGCTCTTGGCCCACACCGAACATTTGCCTTGTTCATCTTGCAGTTATCAACGCAACTTGGCTTTAGCAGACCGATATTTGCTTAAACGACCTGCAGCCTGGTCTCGAACAAGTAAGCCGCAAGCGCCTGCTCAAGAGCAGGAACGGATAACTGGTCTCCTTTAACAACCGTCACGGTGACACGCATGCCACGTGCGCCACCATCGATGACATCTATGGTGGCATCGTTCAGACCCATCTCATGGTGAACCAAATCTGATACCTTCAATTTGGCGGCTTCACACCGCAAGCCTGGTTTGTAAATTTTGCCGACTGTGGTCAGGGGGACCGTGTCGATAACCTGTATTCTCTTCGGCCATGCAGGACGCTCATCAATTGTGCTTTGGGCATGCGCCTGTAACTCTTCGCTGCTCACCTCAAGGCCCTCGTGCAACTGTACAAAGCAAATGGGCAGCTCTCCGGCATAGGCGTCAGGCATGCCTACGGCAGCAGCAACTGCGACTGCGGGATGAGTGGTCATGGCGTTTTCAATCATGGCAGGGTCAATGTTGTGGCCGCTGCGGATAATCAGATCTTTTGACCGGCCTGCAATGTAGAGCCGTCCCTGAGCATCTTTGTATCCCAGATCGCCGGAATTTAGCAGGCCAGCATCAAACACATCGTTGTTGTGTTTTGGATCACTATACCCGGGCGATACGTGATCTCCGCTTATCGCAATGACACCGATTTCGCCGTCATCACAGGCCTCACCGAGGGTACCATCCGCGTTCTGGCGCAACACGTCGATCTGTGTGTAGGGCAAGGCCCAACCGACAGATCCCGCAGCGCCGTCCCCACACGGTGGATCAATGCTGACCAATCCTGAGGCCTCGGTCATCCCCAATATCTCAAAAAGAGTGCAGCCGGTGACATCCGTGAACTGGTGCCCGACAGCGGGTGGCAGTAGTGCTGCGCCAGTAAGACCCGCCCGCACAGCGCTGATGTCATGTTCACCCACCGGCGTTTGCAACACCGCGCCAAGTGCGGTTGGAACACCAGCCACCAACGTGGCTTTGTATTGGGCTGTCAATCGCCAGAAACCCTCCACGATAGCGGGATTGCGCAGGCCAGCGGGCGACATGATGAGCAATTCCGCCCCCGCCATGAAGACGCTCAGGCCTGCGACAATGGTTCCTGCGACATGAAACAGCGGAAACGTTGCGGTCAAAACATCGCTGGACGTGTAGCCGCACATAGAAGCCCCGCCAAACGCGGCTACCAATTGGCTGCGATGCGTGTGGGCGACCAGTTTTGGCACCCCCGTCGTGCCACCAGTGTGAAAATACGCAGCCACATCATCGCCGCCTCGTGCTTCACCAAAGTTCAGATGATCATTAGGTTGCGCCATCAGGGCTGAACCAAAATCAACCACGCCCTCTTCCGCAGGTGTTCCGGGAGGCGAAACACGCACGAGGATCAGATCAGGAATCTGGTCCCGCAATTGCAAGGCTTTTTCCCAGATATCCAGCTGAGGGTGCGGGCCAAGAGCAACCAGAATTTTTGCGCCAGATGCTTTGAGCAACTCGGCGATGCTATCTGGCTGCAAGAGGAAGTTGATCGGAACTGCAAAACCGGCTGTTTCCGCGCCCCACAAAGTGACATGCGTTTCGACCAAAGACGGCAGCATGTAAGCCACGCCTGGTGCCGGTCCCCCCAGATCAGAAAACATATTGGCCGCACTTCTGATCCGCCCAAGCAACTGAGCATACCCAACCTGACGCGGCTGCTCGTCCGCAGCACCTGTCATCAGCATCGTGATCGCAATGGCGTCGGGCCGTTGATCTGCACTTGCAATAAATACATCCAGAATACTGCGCTCCGGCAAGCGTTCCTCAAGCGACATCTCCGCCTCGAAACGTTTAAGGTCCCCAGCGTTCCGGATAGGTTCATTGCCCAGATTGGCCATCGAATACTTCTCAAGTGTATGTTTTATTTCGCGCTAGTCTTACCCAGCAGACAAAATTGGGCAATCCTGATTCTCCGTTTGAAACGATCTGATGGGGCTTGGCTTCAAGAACAGCACTTAGTCGTGGACCTATCGATGCAACACAGGTTCGATTTCCATTTTTATCTTATTGGTCAGTTGGATTTGCACTCAATGTCTGCTTACCCTCAAATCAATCGATGACACAGCAACCGCAGCGAACGGCTCCTTTCCGTCCTTAGTGTCAAATGCTGCACTTGCACATGGTGTCTGCTTCCGGCCCATTGCCGACCTTGGTGCACGTCGCAGCGACTGGCTGCAATGAGCCCAAGGTGGCTGTTTGTCTCCAGCACTTGAGTCCGTATTATTGCTTTAAGTGCTCCAACAGACTGGTCGCACCGCCACATTCAACGCCTGCGGACACTTCGCATTGCAAACAGAAGGTAGCTGGACACGATTGCGGCCATGAAACACCAGACCGAAGTGAATGCATATTGGGCGAACACGAAGCCTGCGATTACAGAGAGAGTAATCATCACGCCGAAAATCTGGAAATGTTTTACAGACGAAAAGAGTAGAGGCACGCAAACAAGGCTTGCATAGACCCCTCGAATGACATCGTACGGAACGATGCCTTCCCAGATTAGTCTGGAGTTATAGTCAATGGAGTGCCGCACGATCCTGAGCGGCACCCAATCAGGGTTGAATATCAATGGCACGAAGAGAGACAGTCCCAAAAGAAAACCGAAGAGGCTCAGCACTAAGAAAACCACTCTTCGATCTCTTCGTGGTTCGATAAGAAACGCTGCAAACGGCACCAGAAACGGCCAAACGAAATAGGCGAAAAACAAGAATCCCAAAGCGAAAAAATGCGATCGTGACGGATTTACTTGCCCGATCTCCATCCAAAGACCGCCTTCCAAAGCTTGCTGGATGCCAAAAAAGAGGGGGAAGATCGCGAACCCTAGATACCGCCGGTCCGTCCTCATGGCGGTCCTGATTGTATATGCAGCCGCCGGCATTAACACGGCTGCTGTTGTGAAGCTGGCAGCCGCAGAAAAACACATGCTTCGAGTCCTCTGATTTTTTGAGTTTCTGGCAGGCGGTTTGATTTATTTGGCGCACCATACCAAATGGGCAGCCCAACTAATTGTTACAAATCAAACCGTTAGATTGATTCTCTAAGGAATTGGGCGCGATGCCACTCACACCGCGCCCGCGCCATAACTTGGCTCACTTGATACTTTAAACATCTCACGTTGCATCAGTACAATTTTGTCCAAATTCATTCGTTACTTCAATATATTCCAATTATAGCATTCGTTTTGTGCTGCTCTTTGATTTAGATCAAATTATGCTTTGTTTTGTTGGCAATTCAGATGTCAGAAGTTCATTTCACCATGTGCGGCGAGCGAATGCTTTGTCCCCAAATAGCGGACCTCTATGCTCGGTGCAGCGAAGGTCCGGTTTCCGCCCTTAGTGCCGAAATGTGGGTGGTGCAGCATTGGTCACAAACGGCCCTATTCGCACGGTATTTGAGGTTCACTCCGGCACCTCCCACCGCCGAGTTAGTCCATTCCAATGACGCCCATCTGGCCCGTGTTTCTCCCACTCGGAAAGCTGACGCCGGCCGGCCAGAGACACGACTTTCCCGGTCCATGTTTTGGGGGCGCCGTTGAAGGTGTGGCCGTGGCGGCAGTGGTCTTTCTCTACCGGCTTCGCTGTGGGGGAAGCACTCTTAGATTGAGCGGCCTTTAACCCTCCCAATTGCTGACCTTGAGGGGCCGGGTCACGCCTAAAGTCACCACGGCCCTTTTCTGTTTCCTTTACCCTACAACCGGACAAAACGGCACAAAACCCTTCCAATTCCTCATTTTGGGTAGTTTTGTCCAGTTTTGTTATGGTGTCGCGTAAGGGATTAGAATTTCCCTCAATGTCCTCGAGCATGGCCAGCCATTCACTCATGACCCTGCCCCAATCTTTGGATTTACTGCATATGACCCCTTGGGCCGCCCCGCGCCCCTCGATGGCATCAGGGTCAGCCAATCAGCTTCCACAAGCAGCCTTGAGGGCCTTCGCGTCTGGTTTTCCTGCCAGTTCTCGTTGCTGCACCTGACGAATATTCAACTGCGTCAGGTGCTCGGTCAAGATGATGTGGGCCAAACGTCTTGCCAACTTATGATCCGGCGACACACTGGATATTCCGTATGCGCGGTAAGCGTGGCCACAAAGGTGCTCGCCCACGTAATGACAGGCACGATTGATGTAACTAGCATCAATCCCTGCCACCTTAGACTTACCCTGAGAATGCGCCCAGTCCAGCAAAGCCAGAACAGTTGCCACCCGAACCACCATTCCTGGCATCTTACCTATCTGGCTTTTCATTGGCCCGGTCGCGTCGGTCTCCCATTCAGGGCACCGGACCCGGAAGGAATGAAGCGCGTCTTGAGCTGGTTCACTCAAGTGCAAATAAAATGGTCGCCTGCTACCATCTTCCATGATGGCCGGAGACAGCCGGTGGAGCCGCTGGAACGCCTCAACCGCAGTTTGCTCATCCATTTTTGCCGTCGGCTTTTTGAGTGGTGCAGGATCAGGAAAGACTGTCAGGAACCGGGCCAGCAATCCATCATCATCACAGTTGGTGAGCAGTGACGCTAGCTTGTCGGGCTGAGTGCCGCCCATAACCGAGACTGTGAGGTGATCAACGCTGATCGGTTCAGGATTAACTTTGCGGTCCACGTTATAAGTGCGCCCGCCGTAAGCCTTCAACCAGAACGGTCTATCGCCGACGCCATTGTAGCGGTCCATGGACCCCAGCCACTCTGATAACTCATCACGAGACAGCAGCAGCTCCCGCCATGAGGCCGCAAGCAACTTAGCCACCTTTTCTGTGGTGACGTCAACAATGCGGATGCGCTTGCGTATTGGCGGTGCGCCTGCGTTTGCGCCGTCAGGTTTTTCTGGTAGGGTTTCCCCGTTGGTCATTGCCGACTTGGATTAGGACTTCCACTGGGCCAACACCAGCGCCACAACCTCATCCTCTCAAACCCATTTCTGACGTTCATTGCGATAATCAGCAGCAAAACCATCATCAATGATTTTGATTGGGTCAAGAACGGCATCCAGCGCAGGGCTTTTGCCTGCACTTGGGTCGCCACCCACCATACACCAAATGATTGGCGGTTCTTTTCAGCTATCCCAAACTACGGCCCAGCGGGCGTTCCCTATCACGGCACTTGCTGCTGTGAGTAACGACAAGGCGACATAGTCAACCGGAGCGCTTTTAACTTCGGCAGCCGCCTCCAGCCAGCCAGCCCAAGGACCAAACACCTTCTGTAGCTCATCAGACGTCATGATCGGCGCAGACGGGCGTTCGGAGTTAACAACCGTCATATCAGGCTCAGGCCATGCGCTTTCTGGGTTCAGGGGAACAGCACCGTTCGCACCAATGTTCTGCAAATGCGTCTGGTCCAGTTTGTCCATTTCGGCTTAGGCGTTCACACTCCGCAAATCCCATTGCTCTAGCACCCCAGCACTCTAAAATCGGGGTGGTTGGGGTAAGCAAACAGCCTTTGGGCTAGCGCGCTTTCAACATCTAAACAAATATTCGTATGTATTGTAGTCTGCCGTGGACGGACGCGCCGAACGATAGGCCGCGCTAGGGCACGCCTCGATAGCTTGTTCAATCATCCGTTTGGTGGGTGCGGCGGGTTTGCCGAATTCCTTTGGACCTATGATTGTCACAAACCCATTAACGACCGGAGAAACTGACCCCGGCTTGTCAGAAGCCGTACATGCAGAAAGCAGAACGATTATGAACACTGCAGGAAAAAGTTTCATTATAAATTGCCCATCAATTGCACCATCTCAATACCAGAATGATAACATTAATCCAATGCGTCCCGCGAGGTATATCCCGCAGTGAGGTGTTGCAATGCTATGCCATCGGTCAATTGGGGCCTTTTGCTGCTGGTCGCAGCGCTTAGCGGGTATGGAACACATACTTCTGGCGCCAAGGCGCAAAAGGTGTTTGCTGCAAAAACTGATAATTCAATCGAAGATAAAGTTTGAAGGCGTCACGATCCCCAACGCCTTTTGTAAATCAAGTCGCTTTTGGCAAGTTTAAGAGGGAGGAGACATATACGTCTTAGTGGTGATGCGGCTCTTCATCCAATGATCCGTGGATCGCAAACTGATCAAGACCAGCATCTTGCGCCTCTATCATGCGGTAGCCCTCTTTTACCCCGGCCTCGGTGAGTTCGCGGCTGACCGTCAGCAACGTGTTGGGGGGCTGTCCCTCACAGAGTTCTGCCATCTGGGCCAGTTCGGTCTCAGCGACGCCACGCGAGGCCTCAACTGTGGGGGCGCCGTAATGGCTGACAAAATGAGCTGCCAGAAGATCAATCAAGACAGCAACCTCAGACGGTTCGATTTTGGTGATGGCCACCACGGATACGCGCCCGAAGGTTTCCAGACCCAGCCAGCCGTTGGCAAAGGCCTGACGCGCCTTGCCGGTCAGATCGCCATCGGACCAATTGGAGAATTCAAAGCCGCCCGAGATGCACCATTCTCCGGTGCGCGCGGGGGTGTGAAAGATGTTCATATCACTCTCATCAAAATGGATCGCACGCGCGAGATAGGCACCGGGTGTGTCGCTCATTGGCCAGCCCCCAAAACAGAACTCAGCGGGATCAGATGGGTTGTCTCCGCGTCACGCAACAACATGCCGAACCGTTCATCCACGCCCATGAATGTGCCGTGCAGATCCCCTTGCGCAATGTCCGCGCCGATTCCGTGCGCCAACCCGCGCCATTCCGCATGCAGCGGTGCGACGCCTTCGCCGGACCAGCGGTTGATCCATACCAAAGTGTGACGCGCCCAGCTTTCCAGCAGGGCCACGGCGTCTACATCGGCGCAGCCTTCAGCATAAAGCGCGGTTTCGTCAGGTGTCACGCCGGGATCGTCTGAGGCGGGCCAAAGCGGGAGTTCAAGCCCAATGACCAGCCAGTCTGGGATCTGCGTCGGATCGCCAGTGGCTGCCTTGACACGCAAACGGCCGCAGGTTGCGCCGTTGACCCTGATCCCGCCCTGCCAGTCAAGATGCACGGCAACTTCGGGCGGGGCGAGGGCGCCCAACGCATTCTGAAACCCAATACCGCAAGCCGGCAGCATTGCGACTGCATCTTCTAGTGGCACTTCGGGGGCAAAGACGATGGCGGCACGCAACGCGTCGGCGCCAAGACTGTAGACAATGAGCCCCGCGTCACAGCCCAACGCGGCCTGTGCAATGGCAGCGTCAAACGGATCACCTGAAACCGCGCGCCCGCTGAGCAGCGGCGGAAAGGTCGGCTCATTCATGCGTTGCCATCCGCAATCAGCGCCCGGGCTACTTTGCGAAATACCTGTGCATGCGCGCTGTCAGGACTGGACACAACGACAGGTGCGCCGCCATCTGCGGCAAGTCTGATGTCGAGGTGGAGCGGGATTTCAGCCATCAGCGGCACGCCCAGTTTAGCAGCCTCTTTGGCGACACCGCCGTGACCAAATGTGTGTTCCTCGTGGCCGCAGTTGGAGCAGATGTGCGTGCTCATATTCTCGATCATCCCGAGGATTGGCGTGCCGAGTTGATTGAACATATCGATGCCTTTGCGCGCATCCATCAGGGCTACGTCCTGTGGCGTAGATACGATGATTGCACCGTTCAGTTCCGCCTTTTGCGCCAGCGTCATCTGAACATCTCCGGTGCCGGGGGGCAGATCGACAAGCAGGACGTCCAACGCCCCCCACTGGACCTGTGACATCATCTGCTGCAAAGCGCCCATCAGCATCGGGCCGCGCCAGACAACCGCCTGATCTTCATTTGTCATCAGACCAATCGACATCATTGTCACACCGTGATTGCGCATCGGCAGGATGGTTTTGCCATCAGGCGAGGCGGGGCGCCCTGAGACCCCCAACATGCGTGGCTGGGATGGGCCGTAGACGTCTGCATCAAGCAGGCCGACACGGCGCCCTTCCGCGGCCAGAGCACATGCCAGATTGGCAGACACGGTTGATTTTCCGACGCCGCCTTTGCCGGATGCGATGGCAATGATGCGGTCAATTCCGGGGATCTTCTGCGGGCCTTTTGGGTCTGCCGCGCGTGCTGGTTTCAGATCGGGCGGTGCCGCAGCTGTGGTGTGCGCGGTCATGATCGCGGATACCGTTCCGATGCCCGGCAGGGCCTTCAGGGCGGTCTCTGCCGCCGCGCGGACCGCTTCCAGTTTTGGGGCCAGCGCCGGAACGACTTCGAATACAAAGCGGACATTGCCGTCGTCGACCGATAAAGCCCGCACCAGGCCAGCCGCCATGATATCCTGGCCGGAGTGTGGGTCTGAAATGGTCTTCAGGACCGCAAGTACGTCGTCTCTGGAAACACTCACGCTAGGTGTCCTGACCCGTGATGGTGCCGGTGACGATATGCTCCAGTTCAAGACCATCAACGGTCAGAACTACTTTTGCCTCATAAGTCTTTCCGGCACCGTCCGCGCCGCGCATGGCCTCTTCGATTGCCTGTTGCGAGGTGACGCCGACCTGTTTGAGAAACTTGCGCATCGACATGTTAAACTCTTCGCTCATCTTGATCCTATCCTTCTTTTGTGCTCATTTCGTTGACCGCTGCCCCGCAATGCCCCTAGGTTTGGCCTGTCTGGCAAGGAGACTTCATTGCGTATCCTGGTGTTCATTTGTCTGATCCTGTATATCCTGCCAATTCGGGGGGATGCACAAGAGAGAACCATCCGCCTTGTGGTGCCGGAGGTTTTGGAGGCCACTGGATTTCCGAGATACTTTTTGCCGCGCTTTTCGCTCAAAACCGCGATCCGGATCGAGTGGGTTGGCGAAAACGACTGGCCTGATCTGGTGTTGAACGCTGACGAGAATGGCGCGGCGGTGTTTCAGGGACCAAATTCGCTTTGGCACTTGCAGATTGTTAAAGACACATCTGAGGTTCAGCGGTTTGTGGCATGGCTGGGGTCGGATGTTGGCACCCGAACAATCATCGGATTTCAGCCCGATGGGGTTGCATTGTTTGTGCTGCCCCCGGCTGAGGATCCAGAAGTGATTGTTAAAAAGATCACCGGCGACGCCGTGCTGGGTAAGAAGCTGTCGATGGCCAATTGCGGGCGCTGTCACGTGATCAATGAGACCAACCGGATGAAAGCAATCGGGTCGACTCCGTCTTTTGCCCTGCTGCGGACATTTGACGATTGGAACAGCCGGTTCCAGTCGTTTTATGTCCTCAAGCCGCATCCTGCGTTTACCCAGATCAAAGGCGTCACAGACCCGTTTGATCCGGCGCGCCCATCGCCAATTTTCCCGCTCAAGATCACATCGGCCGACATTGACGCAATCCTCGCCTATGTGGCGACAATTACCCCTGCTGATCTGGGCGCCCCGCTTCAAAGTCAGTGATCCTTGCGCTTTAAAAAATAATCCTCAGAGGTGCGCACCTTCGGTTTTTCACCTGCGGCAAACGGGTTGTCGTCTGAATGATATTGCGCCTGAATCCGGCAGTTGTCACACATCTGGATCATCCGAGCGGCCTTGGGGTTGGCAAACATCGCATGCTTTCCGGCCAGTTTTTCGATGATTTTCTCAACAGTTGATTTTACCCCAAACAGATTTCCGCATTCAACACAGGCAAAAGGTTCCTCTTCGTGCAGCACAACCTGCGTGAAAGCCGCGTCCGTGAGGTTTAGTTGCGGTTGCAGGGTGATGGCCTGTTCAGGGCAGATATTGCTGCACAATCCACATTGCAGGCAGGCATCTTCTTGAAATCGCAACTGCGGCAGATCGGGATTGTCACCCAGTGCACCGGATGGGCAGAGCGATACGCAGGAAAGACACAAGGTGCAGGCATCGGTATCCACAAGAACCGCGCCATAGGGGGCGGTGTCGGGCAGGGATATGAGAGTTGCTTCTGGCGCCAATGCCTTGGCTGCGGTTCGGGTGACTTGCCGACGGGTCCCAATCGGCAGCATCGGTGTGGCAACCGCGTCTGGAATTTCGATGCCAAACAGCGCCTCTGATAGCGCATCCGGATCGACAAGATCAAGCAGACGTATGGGTTGACCTGAGATCGCCTTTGCCAGTTCTGCCTCTTGTTCCAAAGTGTTGCGGTCCGAGGTTGAAGCAAGGATCAAATCCACAACCGCGAATCCCGCGCCAAGAGCGGCGAGCATTTCTGCGTGTCCAAAGCCGGCCAGTGCAGTCACTTCAAATGGTATGACATCTGCGGGCAGGCCGCGCCCGTACCGGGCTGCCAAAGAAATCATTTCGCGGCCATAGCTGTCATCATGGACCAGCAGGCGCGGTGCGGTTTCGGCCTGTTTTCGATAGGTAGAGGCCAGGGTCTGAATGCGACGAAACACAGTTTCTACCGGCGGTGCGTCATAGGTGATCGCACCAGAGGGACATAGTGCGGCACAGGCCCCGCAGCCGGCGCAAATCATCGGATCAATGCTCACATGCTCACCCGCCGAAGTGATCGCACCGGTCGGGCAGGCATTCAGACAGTTTGAACATGCGGGTTGTTCTGCGCGGGAATGGGCGCAGAGCGATGGCTCTAGCCGGACATATAGCGGCTGTTCAAAGGTTCCGACCAGTTGCGAAGCCTGCAAAACCACCTTGGCGACAGATGGTGCATGTTTTGGGTCTGCACGCAGGTATCCCTCGCGTTTCTCGGGGGCGGGAAACAGCGGCGTGTCGCCGCTGAGATCAAGAATGATGTCGCAATACGAAGTCGCGCCATCTTTTGGCGCGCTGAACGCCGGCGCGCCTCGCCCACCGGGCTCAATTTCCTGAACAGCATCAAGCTGTATTTGAAACCCGCCAAGGGCTCCTTTTGCATGTCTCAGGTCGCCAAGGATCACATCAAATTCGGCCCCGGTCGGAGGCTCGGTGGGCTTGGTCAGCAAGACCGTCACGCTGAGGCTATTCTGCAAATCACGCGCCGCGTTCACGGCGACTTCACCGGCTCCGATGATCAGACAAGTGCCTTCCGAGACCACATCGAGTGTTTTGGCGTCGGGCATTGTCAAGATTGCTTCGGCAGCGAGGGCGGCCATTTTGGGTAGTTTAGCGGCAGAATCCTCTGACCATCCCGCGCGATCCCGCAGATCAACAAAGCCCGGCATATCAGCACCGATTTCGGTGGCGAGTTCCTCGAACCGGGCCCGCTCTTGTTGGCAAGCGATGACAGCGTCGCCCGCCGCAATTGCTGCGGCAGCGCTGTCCATCTGCGAGGTGCAAAGGCTGGTATGCAGTCTCGAACAGGTCATTCCGGTTGCCTGCGAAACTGCATCGCCATCTATGGACTGAGTACCCAAACAATCACATATAATCAGATGCTTAGGCATTAAAATTAACTCTTTCATGTTGCGAAAACACCAGACCATCCGGTCTGATTTCGCACAAATGTAGGCATGGATGAGCGGCGTCGTAAACCGCTAATAAATCTGGGCACGGGTCAAATGTGCTTTAAAATCGATCGCGATCTGGACGAATCTGACCCGCCTTGAGCGACACAACTACAGAGTCCTTGGAGCGCGCTTGGGACAATTCGTCCAAATGGATTGGCAGGTGATCCGCCACTGCCCCAATTTGTCCAGTTTGTTCACGAAGCGCAAAAAACTGCCGAAAATGCTATGCACAGCGACGAAGTTGGTCCAGCATGCCATTGAATACCACGAGAGCTTTTGGGGAGGAGCTTTGATCCATAATCCTGACCAGTACAAGACAATGCCAATTGGCGTTGTCCTGCGTAAAGCGCCGGGGGTGACTCGCTGGGCAAAATGGTCTTGGACAGTTGTTTCAGTTATCCCGGGAGCAGGGGAGTCGGATTGGCGCCTTTTGCGCGAAGAAGGCGAGATCGTGGACTACCACATCTCAACGCCCGTTCTGGAATTGCACGGCGCTGAGTGCGAGGCGTATCTCACTGGTCTTTCGGACAAGGTGCCCGCAGTTTATGTGGTGTTGCGCCAAACAGACTTGGCAGACAAACCCTATGAGGTTTTGCTTGTGACAGCGTCGCCTTATGAGGCGCAGGACTATGCTGACAATGGCGACGATCTGGTCGAGAAAGTCGCAATGCCGGATGGGCTGATCGCCTGGGTGCGCGACTTTGCACAAGAGTTTTATCAGGAAGAAGCCTTTGTGAAGCGCCGCCGCGACAAACATCGCACTGACAAAGTTGATGATGGGGTCGGGGACGCGCGCATTGCACAGCTCACGGATGTGTACCGCGCGCCTGCCAAACCGGTGCGCAAGGAGCAGGTGCATTGAGCCAGACTGTTCCTCAGCGCAATTTCTGGTCGGACCGCAAAGCACGCGTGCTGGCAGAAGAACAGGCGGAAGAACACGCCGCTGTTGCCGAGATTGAAGCCACGGAATTGGCGGCGCAAGAGGCCAAAAGTGACGAGGCGCTGCTGGAAGAGCTTGGATTGCCCGACCCGGATGAATTGAAGCTGGGGGATGATGTCAAAGGCTTCATGTCTAAGGCAGTGCCCGACCGTCTGCGCCGCCGCGCATTGCGCCAGCTTTGGCGGCTGAACCCGGTTTTGGCGAATGTGGACGGGCTGGTTGATTACGGTGAGGATTTCACTGACAGCGCAATGGTGATCGAGAACCTGCAGACTGCCTATCAGGTGGGCAAAGGCATGTTGATGCACGTGCAGGAAATGGCCCGGCAGGCCGAAGCTAAGCTGGAAGCTGAAGCGGATCAGGGCGAAGATGTAGCAGTTACAGAAGAAGTCGAAGAGAAAACTGCTGTGTCTGAAGTTGAGGACATTCAGCCTGAGGTGGAGAGCGACGTGGTTCAAGAAATGCAATCCGACGATGCTGAACCTGACGCGTTAATAGTGTCCTCTGTTACGCCCCGCCGGATGCGGTTTCACTATGCACCGTCACCGGAGGTTCACATATGAACGCGACCGTCGACATTGCTTCCACAAATGCCGAGGACCGGCTACGGGCGGATCTCTACAACTATCTGGGTCTGATGTTGTCCGGTCCGCCAGATCAAATGCTGTTGGACCAGACTGCAGCGTTGACGGGAGATGACAGCGATCTTGGTCAGGCAATCTCGACTTTGGCGCGGGTTGCCAAGGTGTCCAAGCCCAAGGCCGTGACGACTGAATTCAATGCGCTGTTTGTCGGGTTGGGCCGGGGGGAATTGCTGCCGTACGCGAGCTATTATCTAACGGGGTTTTTGAACGAAAAGCCGCTTGCCGCCTTGCGCCGCGATATGGCGGCACATGGCGTGACTCGTGCACCAAATGTGTTTGAGCCGGAGGATAACATCGCCTCTATGATGGAAATCATGGGGGGTATGATTGTGGGGCGGTTCGGGACCGACACAGGCCTTGAGGCCCAGAAACAGTTTTTTAATAAACATGTCGGGCCGTGGGCCGGACATTTCTATTCAGATTTGGAGGCCGCGAAGAACTCGGTTCTCTATGCCTCTGTCGGCGCGGTCGGCAAGGCGTTCATGGAGATCGAACGCGAAGCGTTTCGAATGATTGCGGATTGATCCGCTCAAATCGGCAGGGCGACCTGCCATAACGAAGGAAGGGACACTTTCCATGACCAAGAAGACCGAAGACGGCGCCAGTCGTCGCGATTTTCTCAAACTGGCGGGCACAGCGGCGCCTGCTGCGGTGGCGGCTTTGGCCGTCAGCAGTACTGCTGCACCCGTTGATCTGACATCTGACAAGATGCAGGACACCGCGCATACGCGCGCTTATCTCGACAGCGCCCGGTTCTGAACCGGACGCCAATATTGTCCACTGACGACTGGTTGCGTGACGCCCGACTGTCAGAGGACTTCCCTAGGGAGGAATAACTATGCTTAGGAAAAAGACCAACGGGATTGCGCGACGCTCCCAGCGGACAAGTATCCTGTCGACAGTGTCCAAGACATCTGTTGACCGCCGCGCGTTTCTGCGCGGATCAGGACTGGCCATTGGTGGCCTGACAGCAATTGCAGCTACAGGTGGTACTGTCACCGCGGCAAACGCACAATCAGCGGCAACAAGAGCCGTAGAGACCGTCAAATCGGTTTGTACGCACTGTTCAGTTGGCTGTACTGTGATCGCCGAAGTGGACAACGGCGTATGGACGGGGCAAGAGCCCGGCTGGGACAGCCCGTTCAATCTGGGTGCGCATTGCGCAAAAGGGGCCGCAGTACGCGAGCACGCCCACGGCGAACGCCGCCTGAAATATCCCATGAAGCGCGAAGGCGGTGAATGGAAACGCATCAGCTGGGAAACCGCGATCAACGAGATCGGCGACGGCATGAACAAAATCCGCGAAGAAAGCGGACCGGATTCTGTGTACTGGCTGGGATCGGCCAAGCATAACAACGAACAGGCCTATCTGTTCCGCAAATTTGCCGCCTACTGGGGGACAAATAACGTCGACCATCAGGCCCGGATTTGCCATTCGACCACTGTTGCGGGTGTTGCCAACACATGGGGCTACGGCGCCATGACCAACAGCTACAACGACATCCACAACTCCAAGGCAATCTTTATCATCGGCGGCAACCCAGCCGAGGCGCACCCAGTGTCTTTGCTGCACCTGCTGAAAGCCAAAGAGCAGAACAACGCGCCTGTGATTGTCTGCGATCCGCGGTTCACGCGCACGGCGGCGCATGCAGACGAATATGTCAGGTTCCGGCCTGGGACAGACGTTGCGCTGGTTTGGGGTATCCTTTGGCACATCTTTGAAAACGGTTGGGAAGACAAAGAGTTCATCCGCACCCGGGTCTGGGGCATGGACCAAATCCGCGACGAAGTCAGAAACTGGACGCCTGAGGAAGTTGAACGCGTCACCGGCGCACCGGGCGAACAATTGCGTCGCGTGGCGCGGACGTTGGCCAACAACCGCCCTGGCACAGTGATCTGGTGCATGGGTGGCACCCAGCATACCACCGGCAACAACAACACACGTGCTTATTGCGTGTTGCAACTGGCGCTGGGCAACATGGGCACATCGGGGGGCGGGACCAACATTTTCCGTGGCCACGACAACGTGCAGGGCGCAACCGACCTTGGTGTTCTGAGCCATACTTTGCCCGGATATTATGGTCTGAAACCCGGTTCATGGGCGCATTGGGGCCGAGTCTGGGGCGAAGATATGGATTGGCTGAAAGGTCAGTTCGCCACGGTGAAAGGTGCCGACGGTAAAGATTCAAACCTGATGAACCTCACCGGTATCCCGGTGTCGCGATGGATCGATGGCGTTCTGGAAGATCCGGAGAACATGGACAATCCAGACAAGGTTCGGGCCATGGTTCTTTGGGGTCATGCGCCAAATTCGCAGACCCGCCTAAAGGAAATGAAGACAGCAATGGAAAAGCTGGACATGCTGGTCGTGGTTGACCCGTATCCAACGGTTTCCGCTGTTCTGCATGACCGCGAAGACGGGGTTTATCTGTTGCCGGCCTGTACCCAGTTTGAAACACGTGGCTCTGTCACTGCATCAAACAGATCGTTCCAGTGGCGTGACCGGGTGGTCAAGCCGTTGTTCGAAAGCTTACCGGACGAGGTCATCATGGCCAAGTTCGCCAACAAGTTTGGCTGGGCAGATCGGCTCTTCCGCAATATCGAAATGGAAGACGCCGAAACGCCGAATGTCGAAAGCATCACGCGTGAATTCAACCGCGGCATGTGGACAATTGGCTATACCGGTCAGGATCCGGACCGGATCAAGCTGCACATGGCAAATCAGCACACGTTCGACAGAACCACGCTGCAGGCGATTGGGGGCCCTGCAGATGGCGACTACTATGGTCTGCCATGGCCCTGTTGGGGCACTGCCGAGATGGGTCATCCCGGTACACCGAACCTTTATGACATGTCCAAACGTGTCTCAGAAGGTGGCCTGACCTTCCGCGCCCGGTTCGGCGTGGAACGCGACGGTGACAACCTGCTGGCCGAAGGCGTCTACAGCAAGGATTCCGAGATTCAGGACGGATATCCTGAATTCACCATGCAGATGCTGATGGATCTGGGCTGGGACGGTGATCTGACGGATGACGAGCGCGCTGCAATTGACGCGGTGGCCGGTCCCAAGACCAACTGGAAAACCGACCTTTCGGGTGGCATCCAGCGGGTTGCGATTGCCCATGAATGTGCGCCCTTTGGCAACGCCAAGGCCCGCGCGGTTGTGTGGACCTTCCCGGATCCGGTACCGGTGCATCGTGAGCCGCTTTATACCAACCGGCGTGATCTGGTCGAGGATTACCCAACCTACGAAGACCGGAAGTTCTATCGTCTTCCCACGATGTATGCCTCGATCCAGAAGAACGACTTTTCCAAGGATTATCCAATGATCCTGACGTCGGGTCGTCTTGTGGAATATGAAGGCGGCGGGGACGAGTCTCGATCCAACCCATGGTTGGCGGAACTTCAGCAGGACATGTTCGTCGAGATCAACACACGGGATGCCAACAATCTTGGTGTTCGTGACGGCGCGCAGGTCTGGGTGGAAGGCGCAGAAGGGGCCAAGGTCAAAGTGATGGCCATGGTCACCAACCGTGTCGGCGAAGGCGTTGCCTTTATGCCATTCCACTTTGGCGGGCACTTTGAGGGCGAGGACCGGCGGTACAAATACCCCGCTGGCGCGGATCCTTATGTGCTGGGCGAAAGCTCGAACACGGCGCAGACCTATGGCTATGATTCAGTGACACAGATGCAAGAGACCAAAGCCACTCTTTGCAAAATCTGGTCAGCATAAGGGAGTATGAGAGATGGCAAGAGCTAAGTTTCTCGTCGATGCTGAACGCTGCATTGAATGCAATGCCTGCGTCACAGCCTGTAAGAACGAACATGAGGTGCCATGGGGCATCAACCGCCGGAAGGTTGTCACCATAAATGACGGTGATCCGGGTGAACGGTCGATCTCGGTGGCCTGCATGCACTGCTCGGACGCGCCCTGCATGGCGGTGTGTCCGGTCGATTGCTTCTACCAGACCGAAGAAGGTGTTGTTTTGCACTCCAAAGACCTTTGCATTGGCTGTGGCTATTGCTTTTACGCGTGCCCGTTTGGCGCGCCGCAATACCCGCAGGCGGGCAATTTTGGATCGCGCGGAAAGATGGACAAGTGTACATTCTGCGCCGGTGGCCCAGAAGAAAACAATTCCACCGCAGAGTTCCAAAAATATGGGCGTAATCGGATTGCAGAGGGCAAGTTGCCAATCTGCGCCGAAATGTGTGCCACCAAAGCCCTGCTAGCCGGTGATGGTGACATTGTATCCGGTATCTACCGCGAACGTGTTGTTGCGCGCGGTTTTGGTTCCGGCGCTTGGGGTTGGGGAACTGCCTACGATCAAAAAGGCGGCTGAGGCCAGTTTTGGCCTTGTGCCAGTCTGATACGGCATGGGGCGGCTCATCATGGGCCGCCCCATGGCGCTGAGATAAAACAACCCGTATTAGGGTACTGACAAAACCCCGAGGAACCTCGCAATGGCCCGCACTCTGATTGCTACCGTTTTTGGGATGATCTTAAGCGTCCTGCTAAGCACTGTAACGCTTGCGCAAGAAACTCCAGAGGTTGATCGCACAGCGACGGGTGGTGCGCAAACTCTGGAAGATATTATGGCGCGTCAACGCGGTGAGCCGGTTGACGATACGTTTCGCAGTGGCGCTACCGGTGATCCTGACAGCGCAGCAAGTATGGCCAACCAACTGGGCACTTTGGGCGGATCTTCGGATTCGGAGGTGTGGCGCGCATTTCGATACGGGGCGGCTGATATCACCACGCAGGCCCGTGGCCCTGCGGCTGCTGTATTGATTCAGGACGGCGGCATGTGGTGGCTGAAGTTTCGAGACGGTCCGCTGGCCCAATTTGGCACCTATCTTCTGGGTGGGACGCTTGTGCTGCTGGCACTGTTTTACCTGATCCGCGGCCGCATCCGCATTGACGGCAAAAAGACTGGTCAGACGGTCACGCGCTTCAAGGCAATTGAACGTTTTGGCCACTGGCTTATGGCAGGGTCGTTTATACTGCTGGGGATAACCGGGTTGGTTTCTCTTTTCGGACGGAAAGTCATCATCCCGCTGTTTGGGCATGAGAGTTTTTCAATTCTGGCGATCGGCTCAAAATGGATTCATAATAATGTGTCTTGGGCGTTTATGCTGGGCCTCATCATGGTGTTTTTCATGTGGGTTCTGCACAATATCCCCAACCGTATGGATTTAAAATGGATGGCGCAGGGCGGCGGCATTTTCAAAAAAGGTGTCCATCCGCCTGCCGGGAAATTCAATGCGGGACAAAAGTTGATTTTTTGGGCGGTGATCCTGTTTGGGGCGTCAATTTCGCTGACCGGGCTGTCGCTGTTGTTCCCGTTTGAACTGCCGATGTTCGCCAAAACCTTTGTATTGCTCAATGCAACCGGTCTGCCGCAATTGCTAGGCTTTGGGGAGCTCTCAACTGTGCTCGCGCCACATCAGGAAATGCAATATGCTCAGCTGTGGCACGCCATGGTCTCACTTGCTTTGATGGCGATCATTTTTGCTCATATCTATATTGGATCAGTTGGTATGGAGGGTGCATATGACGCCATGGGATCAGGTGAGGTCGAGGAACAATGGGCGCGCGAGCACCACAGTCTTTGGGTGGATCAGGTGAAAGAAAAACAAGCGCAGGCCCCTGCAGGCGGCGCACCGGCTGAATAAGACCGGCAAGGGAGAGATGATATGAAAGCAATGCTTCTGGCCTTTGCCGCAACTGCAGTGATTGCAGTGGGCGCCTATTATACACTGCATGAGATTGGGTATTCTGCTGAGAACCAGACCAGTGGGGCTGACGTCAGGTTGGGCGAGTGATCACCGCAAAATCCACACCACTTGACGTGGACGCTTATGGCGAAAGCCTTGCACGCGCATCGATTCTGATTGTTGACGACGAGCCGGGCATGCGCAACTTTTTGGTCAAGATACTTGGGCCGCGTTGCAAACGGGTAGAGCAGGCCGACAGCGCCGCTGCGGCGGCAAAGCTTTTGGATACCAACTATTTTGATCTGGTGATTCTCGACAATATCATGCCCGGCAAAACCGGTCTGGACTGGCTGCGCGAGCAACGCAAAGTTGGGTTTTTTGGCGATGCGATCCTGATCACTGCTTACGCTGATCTTGAAACTGCCATTACCGCGCTGCGGGCTGGTGTTGCTGACTTTGTGCTCAAACCCTTTCGCGCCAATCAGATCACCAATGCGGTGGCCCGCGCACTGGATCGCCAGAAATTGCGGCGTGAGAACTATTTGCTGCGCCACGAGTTACAGGCCGGTGGCGCTGGTGTGCGCGGCAGATTGCTGGGGGCGTCGCGGCAAATCAGCAACGTGCGTGATATGCTGGTCAGGATGGCGCCGCTTCCCACATCGGTGCTGTTCACCGGCGCCAGTGGCACGGGAAAAGAGGTTGCTGCGCGTACCTTGCATTCGTTATCAGATCGCGCCGACCAGCCGTTTGTCCCGATCAACTGCGCCGCGATTTCGCCGGACCGGATTGCAGAAGAGCTGTTTGGGGTTGTTGATTCCGGTGATCAACGCAAGGAAGGCCTGTTTATGCATGCCGATGGCGGTACCCTGTTTCTGGATGAAATTGGTCAACTTCCGGCGCAGGTACAGTCCACCTTGTTGAGGGTGCTGGAAGATCATCGGGTGCGTCCGTCGGGCTCTGAACGTGAAGTCCCGCTCAACCTGCGCATCTTATTTGCTACGAACGCAGATCTGCCAACGGAAGTTGAGGCAGGGCGCTTTCGCGCCGACCTTTATCACCGCATTAATGTCGTCAATATCGAGATGCCGACACTTTGGGATCGCGCCGACGACGTTGTTGAATTGGCGGCGCTGTTCATGGGGCAGATCTCGCGCAGCTTG
>RCNB010000744.1_pt1 | contig 21161 bp, 18 predicted proteins | sample 2041321 | NCBI WGS metagenome assembly RCNB01 (sample SAMN09708232, study PRJNA481090) | Marine sediment metagenome, whole genome shotgun sequencing project. | reverse complement strand
GATGTGAAGCGTTTCCTGCCCATTTTCTACTCCTTTTTTAACCTCAAATTCTAACATAACTTATGGATCGATTTGAGGGGGGCAGGTCAGTTGAAGAGCGGATCTACTTTCCTGACAAAACGCCAGGGCTCGATTATCTTAGTGTCGTCGATGGCAAATTCATCGCCAGGACTTACAAATACAGCCAAAATTCCGTGGAATTCGTCGTCTTCGACCAACAGGGTCAAGAGCTGCAGAGAAAGTTCCTCCATAATACTGGTCGGCTATCCAACGGTATCTTTTTTTGTTTTTATCAGGGCTACTATTATTATCTTCTGGAAAACATCGAAGAAGAGATCTGGGAGCTGCATTCAGAAAAAGTCTGGTAGCGCATTCGTCAGGACCACCCGGCTCTTTGGCATCCATGTGGATAGGCATATAGTATTAGTGAATGTGTCCGATGCCTTCATCAATCCTATACTTTACTATCGAAGGGAGATGATCTTCGTCCGTTTCTGAGAAATAGATGTAACCATCTACAACACCCAGAAACCTGCCTTTGATTCCTATAGAGAAACTGTCAGCATAGATGCCATCATGAGTAAAAACATCAAAGAGGGCTCCTTTTTCATCATTTCCTGTTGAAGTCTGAACCCAGAGCATTCCATCACTTGAAAACAGTGCTTCTATATCTGACTCAAATCTAATTCTAGGAGCGTTGAATTCCTTCACAAACTTGTCTTCCCAATCTTGCTTCTCATGTTTCACACGCTCATACTCTCTAGAAAACCTATGGGTAATTTTGCCTGTTTCTAAATCCAGCATCTCAATCAAGTATTCTCTTGAATGGCATATATATAGCCTGTTTTCATCGATAGCAGAGATGAATGGATCCCAAGACATCATCCCTCCGCCTTGAGTAGGAGAAATATAGAACATCTGTTTAGAAAACGTGTATATGACCTTTTTTGATTCGCCACCGCTTGATACAGAGAATACAGTATCCTGTTCCTCATATAACCGCGATTTCTTTTTCTCTGTTGGTCTAGTGGTTATGCGGGATATTAGCCGGTCATCGTAAAAGCCGATTAGTTCTTCAAACCTCTCATCCTTATTCGACCACTCCTTAACGAACTCGCCCTTTATATCTACAACAACTACTTTTCTTTTAGAATAGTCATAGAGGAACACTTCTTTGCCTGATGCACAGAAATCAAATCTACTTTGTATTTCACCAGGGCCTTCTCCTATTCTCAGAAAATCACCTAGATACTTACCATCTGAAGAGAACATCATTAAATGAGCTCTCTGTCTTGATGACCACGAGTCTGTAAACAAAAGGTTCCCCTGTGAAATTACTTTCAGCTTTATGGGAGCATTAAAGAAATAGCCCCTACCTTCGCTATTAATTCTCAGGGCCTCTGTTAGTTTTAGTATCCTACCAGCGTCCCCATTTAATGGTCTTTCAGAATTCTTGACGATTTCTTGAGCAGAGCAGAGGATGCTGAGAAACACAAGCAACCAAATTGGAGTTATTTTCACATTCATCATAGTCCTCTCATCATTTACACTTTGTCACACTCGGCCCTGGGATTTCCGGGTGGATTGGAGTAGTTAATTCCAAATGACTTTATAACGTTTTATGCTCCGGTATCCCATGCCCCGGTCTATATCCATTCTGTACATCTTCCCATCTTTAAAGAGAAAAGGAAGAACAGGGGTCCAAATTTTCGCATAATAGATACCATCCGAATTATAAATATCGTATGCAGTAAGTGTTACATACTCTTCTTCTTTTATCTCATTGGTCCGAACCCACAAGTTGCTATCATCATCGACATGCATCCTGGCAACAACATTTTTCACCTTCGGCATCTTCATATTTCTTACCGCTGACTCAACCTCGTCAAATCGGTGATTCTTAAATCTCGCTCGATATTTCTCTACCTCTTTTTTTGTAAATGGGACTGGCTCATAAGGACGGTCGATTTTCCTAAATAGTTTTCCGGTAGTGTCATAAACTTCAATAATATATTCACTATTCAAACAGTGAAAAAACCACTCCTTGTCCTTGTCTCCGATAAATAATGAGCTTGGCGAAACAGGCAAACTCGTATAACTTGTACCACCACTCCTCAGGCGAGTTATCAAAGCATTCGCACCCTTAAAATCACCATAGTCTCTGATTTCATTTCCATCAAAATCGATTTCCTTTACATAAAAATAGCTATTTTGTCTTATCCCCTGATAGGCTCTTTCACCAAAGACATACGATGAGCTTTTAATCAGAATAAATCTGTAGTGCCCCATCCTCCATTGAAAGCTTTTTAGAAACTGGCCTTCCGAATCAAAAAAGCTCGTCCGTCTTGTTCCTCCATCAGTTACCACGAGTTTTCCATCTTTAGTAAAAACCATTGACTCTACCCTCTGAAATTCGCCAGGTCCACTCCCCTTTGCCCCGATTGTTTTAATGTACTTCCCATCAGAATTAAAAACCTTGATAACCTGGTCCTGCAATTCACTGATGTAAATATTATTGTTATCATCGGCTATGAACCACAAAGGCTCATAGAGAATAATTTCTCCTTCTTGATTTTCTCCGCCAAGGGAAAGTTCTTCCACAAATGTTACTGTTTTTTCTGGATAAAGAGGAATCTCAGTATTGTGGATGTACTCAATACCATCAATAACTTCAACACTGGCATTTGACTTTAGTACCTGATTTTTGCTGCCCGATGACCAAAAAATAACAAATAGAATGAGCAAGAATAAACACTTTTTTTCCATCAAAAACCCCTCTTCATATTTTAATTCCCTGTTATCTTAAACATAGGAATGAAAAGCTACGTTTCATTGGGCTAAGAATATTGTTGTAAACTCTGAAAGAAAAGCACACGCCACCTCCCGTCTCTTTGGCTTCCGGGTGGGGTGGGCTTGTTAATGCTCAACAATTCTATAGTGATAGTACTTTGTATTCTCATACTCCCAAATATAAAGATAGTCTCCATATATGCGAAGCCCATTGGCTAGGTGGTCAAGCGCTATTTCACCTAAAAGAACTCCATCACCATCAAATATCTCAAGTTTGTACACATCAAGCTTCTTAATTTCAGCTCCTACTCTTTTACTGGTATTTCCGGTAGAACTCATAACCTCGCTCGATGTCTCTTCCCTGCTGAGATGCCGATTGAAGCCTAAAACCCAACTTCTTCCTTTGCCATCAATCGCAATCCCTTGGGACATTTTTGCTGGAAAAATTGCCCTATTGCTTCCATCTCTTCCGCCAATTATGAATGTGAACATATGCTCGGGATCATTCTCATCAAAACTTAGTGTCCTGTCTGCCTTCCAGAGAAGTTCCCCTTTGGAGCTATATTTCTCAATCCTATTTTGATGCTCGAAGGCCAAATAAAAGTTACCATCCAAGTCTATGTCAAAATCATACCGATTTCCCCAAAAGTTCTCTATCCATTTTTCGTATGCATGAGGGAATCCAATTTCTTTCTGAATTTCCCCATTTGCGTCAATAATTAGCATTAGTTTTGGCAAAGACTTCTTCTCATCTGCCCATCTTCCAGTTGAATGAAGGCCGCCAATTGCGAACTTGCTATTAGATAAATATCGAATTTTTTGTATTTGGAAGTTCAGGATTTGAATTGTCCTCGAAATCTTTCCTTTCGGAGTGAATACGCTTATCCGGTTATTTCTTGGATCGGCAACATATACAATGTTTTGAGGGTCTATCTCAATCGATGTCGGGTTTTGAAAATCTCCAGGCCCCTGTCCACTTTGTCCAAATCTTAGTATAAACGATGATTCAGAACTATATTTAAGTACTCGATGATTCCCAGAATCCAAAATATATAGATTGCCATCTGAATCTTGAGCCATTTCTTCAGGATTATTAAATGCAAAGTTATCATCCAATGTGTCAATATCACCTACAGTCTTTTTCAGCTCAATGGATATCTTTGGATTTTCTCCCCACTTCCCTCCTTCTTTGTTGTGGACCAGACGAATTCCTTCCATTGTCTCGATTTCTTGGGAGAGAGATGAAGAACAAAAGAATAGAACAGCGAATAGTATAGGACACGCTTTGAAATACAACTTCATTTTCCAACCCCTCTGCATCATCTTAAACCTTCCTTCAGTTTAGAATCCAACGGCTATGCTGTCAATTCAGTGTTTTGTTTTGGGGTGGGATGCCAGTTTCAGAGCTGTTTGCTTTAAATTTTGGGAAACCACAGATTTTCTTATGTCTCAATATTAGATATAATAATATCATCTGGTAGAGATGAAATGAGGTGTGAAATGCGAAAGATCACAGGTATTGCACTTGTCTTGCTTTTGGTCCTGGGGGCCTGGGGCGCTCTGGAGGCGCAGAAGGTCAGGACGGTCGACGGCGTCAAGTACATCCAGAACGGGAAGAAACCCAGTGCTCCCAAAGGCGTCCCCACGAAGTTCACGCTCAAACTCGAGGCTACCATCGGATACGATGACGATCCGGATAAGTCTCTGGCCGAGCTGGGAGTTTTCGTGGTGGCGGACAACGGCAATATCTATGTTTCCGATTTCAAGGACCGCAAAGTCAAGGTCTTTGATGCGGATGGCAGCTTCGTGGGCTTGATCGGCAGAGAGGGGCAGGGGCCGGGGGAGTATACCCTTCCGACACAGATCCAGATCTCTCCCGATAACGAGCTCATGATCGAAGACGGTGGCGCCCTCAAGATCGTGTTCTTCACCCTGGATGGAGAATTCATACGCAACCTGAGCACGATCAAGCCCGGTGTTCTGGGCCTGAGCGGGCTGATTGTCGACAAGAAGGGGAATTACGCCGGCCGTAAGATGACGCTTAATGCCCCGATCCTGGAGTTTGAGACTATGATTTTCGATAAGGATCTCAATGAGTTGGCATCGATCGACTCCGCAGAGATGCAGATCCCCATTCCCGGTTCCGGCAACAAGTTAAACTTCCTGGATTTCATCCAGGTGTACCTGTTCAATGCGGAAGGCAACCTGATGTACGGCGTGAATCGGGACTACGAGATCAAGGTGTATGATCTCCAGGGAGAGCACCTCCTCAGCATCCTGAAGGACTACAAGCCCGTCAAGGTGACACAGAAAGACATCGATGATATAGCCGAACGCATGGCCGCATTCAGGGGGATGGCCGGAGGGGCCGACCTCATGGATCTGTTTGAATTCCCGGATGAATTTCCACCCTACCAGAGCTTCTTCCTGGACGACCAGGGACGCATCTATGTCCGTACCTGGGAAAAGGGGGAAGGCGAGGACGAGTACTGGACTGATGTCTTTGACAAGGAAGGCCGCTTCTTCACCCGATTCGTCCATAAGTCCGAGCTGAGCATCATAGACGGGGACACGGCCTACGGTGTGGAAGAGAACGAGGATGGATTCAGACTCATCCACCGCTATAGCGTGACCTGGTTAAAATAATTCTCCGTAACGCATGGAGGCTATTCTTACTGGTGTAGGAGAGCAGCCCAGTCAGTCTTTCTTCTCGATGGGAAATTTAATAATATGTACATCAAGGGAACAAAATTTATTTAAGAATGAGAGCGATAGAGTGAGGAGGCCTTTATTCACAGAAGACGATAAAGGATGGTTGAGCTATTATTATACTGACCTCCTATGGTCGACAGCCGATATTGGAAAAATGGTTGGTTGTAGTAAGGTTACAATATATGACTCGCTCCAAAGACTTGGAATAGAAGTTAGGAAGAAAGGACAGGGAAAATGGAAGTCTTTATTCACAGAAGATGATAAAGGATGGTTGAATTATTATTACACGGATCTCCAATGGTCAACTACGAAAATTGGGGAAATGGTTGGTTATAGTGGGCTTACGATTATCAGATTGCTCCGAAGACTTGGAATAAAAGTTAGGAAGAAAGGTCAGGGAAAATGGAAACCTTTGTTCACAGAAGACGATAGAGAATGGTTGAATTATTACTACGTAAACCTACAATGGTCAGATAATAAAATTGGAGAAATGGTTGGCTTAAGTGCAGGAATGATTAATGATTCGCTACGAAAATTGGGAATAAGAAAAAAAACTTTATTTATAGAAGATGATAGAGGATGGCTAAATTATTATTATACGGATCTCCAGTGGTCAACAGTCGATATTGGAGAAATGGTTGGTTGTAATAAGAATACAATCAATAATTCGCTCCGTAGACTTGGAATAAAAGTTAGGAAGCAAGGACCGGTGAACTGACCCCCTCAAACCTTCCCCCATTGTAGAATCCTCAAGGCTCTGCTGTCAATTTAGTGGCCCAATGTCATGTGTGTGGTTCGGCAAGCCTCACCCCATCCCCCACGGCTCTTTGGCTTCCGGGTGGGGTGGAGATTGAGGATTTTCAAGCCTATTTAATCTCAACCTCTACTGTAAAGAACCTATAGTCATCATATTCAACTTTTACCTTTGAAACAGTAAACTTCCGACCCTCTCCACTCAAATATGATTCATTCACCGTATATTTACTTGGAAACCTAATTCCATTCTTTGTGAATGCATATTCGGAGACAAGCGATAAGATAGGACTAGAGGCTAACTCCCTAGCCTTTTCTTCAATAGCCTCAAAATTGTCAATTGAATGTTGGTTCCATTCAATTTTGATGACACTGAAATCTGATTTGCATATCCAAACTTTTCCATAGAGCTGGCCTAGTGCGAACCCAGATTTTGGCTTAACCTCCACAACATATAACTCTTCCCCTCTGAATTTCCTGTCTTTTAAAATCTTATACTCATGAAAGTTCTGCCAATCTTTCCCAAAAAGTCCTAAAGGACCGAATACTATTCTTTTTTGCAGGAAAACTGTTGCTTCCATCTGAGCATTATCAACATGCTTTTCCTGTCCATTCTCTTTGAGAAGGATTCTCTTCTCATACAAATGATTATCCTTCCTTATGACTTGATAATCATATACATATTCATTCCTCTCAATTAGCTTGGTCCCTAGTCTCCCTTTACTATACTTTGCATAACTTGAAGCAAATATCTCCTCAGTAACAGTTTCATTACAAACAAAATGAAGGGATGCCCGAGACAATTTATCTACATATCCTGAACATCCATCTAGAATGAACCGTAAATCCTTTTCTTGCTCTTCTCCAATACCATTCTTGTGATTTGAAAACAGCAGAAGTTCCGAACTCAGAAATAAGAGAAATATCACAAGAAACGCAACTTCTTTGCTCCCTCCTCTGGTTGTTGCCTTCATTGTTTCTCCTAATTATTCTAGTCAGCTAAGTATCCAGCACGGTGCAGTACTTTATAACTCTTGCCCTTTATCTTAACCTTGATGTTCCTGAACATGCCATCTGATTTGTAGTCCTTAGGAGTGTAGTAAAGGAGGTAGTAGTTCTCAGATGCATCAGCAGCTCTTTTGAATAGAAAAGATGGATTTTGAGAACTCTCTGCAATCCCACCAGTTGCGTCTGCAAGTTCTTTAAATGCACTGAAAATGTTTTCTGATTTTTCCACCATCCTGACATTTTCAGTGGTAGCAATCATTTGTCTTACATCCAAGGAGTACTGTTTTGTCCAGGTAAGATAAAGAAAGTGGTTGGTAATAGATGAATCTGAAAAAGCTGCCTTTATTTTTTCAAGGTCAAAATTTATGTCTCTTTTGAAGAATTCAAATAAGTCAGAAAGTATATGGTATCTCTGGGGATTGTCTTGTGACATTCTTTGGATTCTCTGCATTTGATTTACGCTGTACTGAGGCAAAACTTCTTTCTGATAGAATAGAAACACATGTTTCTGCCCGTCAAGGCTCTTCAAATACTCTGCAAAGTTTAACAAGTTCTTCTCTTCCACATACTTAAGGTTTTTCCATTCTTGATAGAGGTCATGAAGACTTGCTTCCCCCATCATAGAGTTCCCTCCCAAGATTCCTATTAATTCTCTCATAATGCTATTGTAAAGGGAGTTCCCTGTAATAACATCTTTACGCAATTTTGATTTTAATTGCTCAGCACATACCTCTTTAGGCAATTTCTCTAGTGCCTCAGAGTTCATGTTGTATGTTTTAACAGGTGTCATGACAATTAGTGAATCACCTGGAGCAACCACATCTTCAAAAAAGGCATCTATTACCTTGTTAAGCTCAGGCATCCAATCTTGCACTTCAAACACAAGCACAAAACGCCTTGAAGTTTTTGGAGTAAAAATTTTACGTGCTTCTACTCTAGGCAATTCTGCATCTTCTTCCTGGATTATTGTCTTCTTAACTAAATACATTGCCTCAGTCTTCTGGAGCACCCCATCTTCATAAACTTCAAAATCACTCAATATAAGATTGTCTATAAATGTATCACCGTCATAAACACGAACAGGAACCTCAATATTTACTGCTACTGCTTCATGTTGGATTTCCTGGGCGGCAATAGATACAAATAAGATGAGGATGAGAGCAGACTGTAATAGACGCTTCATTAGTGTTCTCTAGTTTGAAAAATACCCCAAACGGTGTGAGACCTTGTAGCCTTTCCCCTTAACACGCACCTTAATTGTCTTAAATTCACCATCCCCTCGATAGTCCTTGGGAGAATAATAGAGCAAGTAATAGTTCTCTGATACTTCGACCGCTTTCTTAAACAGAAATTCCGCATTGGCAGAACTATCAGCAAAACCACCAGAGGCCTTTGCCATCTCAAAAAAGGGTGTGAAAGTATCACTGGAACGTTCTTGGAAATATACGCCTGGGATGTAAGGAGCTGGTTTTGTGAGGAATAGGAAATGGACAGCTGTAGAAGCATCAGCATAAGCTTTCTTTATCCTCTCTACATCAGTCCCCATATCTCGATTATAGTGATTGGTCACATCAGCAAGCAGCATATTAACATCCACGCCTAAGTAGTTTTGAATTGAAGTAGTAGCAGACCCTATAATCTTTGGGTCTATCGTAGGTACAAATTCCCGTTGGTAAAAAAGGAATACATACTTTTGTCCTTTTTCCTCTTTTAGGAGCTGTGCAAAATCCATAATTCTCAATTCATTAACCCGACGCATAGACTCAAGTCTATGGAGATAGGCAATATATCTAGTTACAATTTCATCCAAATCTCCGCCTGCCATGACTGACGCTCCCATATCTGTCATGGCCCTTGTGGTCGCTTCGTTTGCCGGGTCGCCAATCGCAGCCAGGTTTGTATTCAATACCTTTGCGATTTCTTCTAAGTCCTTCAGGGCGGACCTATATTCCGAGTCACCAATAATTGCATCCTTGCGGATATGGCCCTTAAGTTCTTCGGCAATCTCTTCCCGTGATTTTAGAGCAAAACCTTCTTCTTTTAGTCGGTATGTTTTGACTGGAGTTACAGCAATCAACTTATCTTTGGGAAGCAGAACGTCCTGACAAAATTCATCTACTGCCTTTCCCAGTCGGGGATGCCATTCTGATACTTCAAAAAAAAGGTAAAATGTCCGCTCGGTCTCAGGACGGTATTTTTTCTTTTTGTCTTCCTTTCGCGTTATAGTGTCCTTACTTATCAAGTAGACAGCCTCGACTTTCTGTGGGATTCCATCTTCCAGGACCTCGAAATCCTCGAGCTTTAGTCCATCTACAAATTCTCCCCCCTTAAAAACCCGAACTGGGACCTCTATATTGATTACCATTGAGGTCTCGACAAGCGACCTTTGCCTGGTCTGATATGGGAATATTGATAGGGACAGGAGGCACATACAGGTTGCTACAATTGACTTCCTCACAGCACTCAGCTCCTCATTTAGCAAAATACCCGAACCGGTGAACAACTCTATAGTTTTTGTCTTTTACCCGGACCTCAATTTTATTAAACTTTCCATCCTCCTTATAATTCTTAGGCGAATAATAGAGAAGATAGTAAGAGCCAGCTACTTTAGTCGCATTTTCAAGACCAGCCTTGGGGTTGTGAGAAGTCTCCACAATCCCTCCAGTAGAGGCCGCAAGTTCTGAGAATACACTGAATGCATCTCCGGAAATCTCTCTCATAATGATGGCAGATGGAGTCCTCACTGGGGTTTTATCTAGAAATATGAGGTTGAATAGTAATGACGAATCTGCGAAGGCTTCCTGGAGTCTTAGCGTATTCATGTTCTGGTCTCTTCGATAAAATTGAAATAAGTCATTTATCTGACCAAGTATATTCGGATTGTCGCTATATGAAAACTGAAGATTATTTAACACACGAGCCTGAAGCTCTGGGCGATACTCTCTCTCATAAAAGAAGAAAATGTTCTTCTGTCCATCCAACTTCTTAAGCTGTTCTGCAAGAAGCAAGAATTTCTTCTCATCAATGAACCTCAGTTCCTCCAACTTAAGCAAGGTTTCTCGATATCTAGATAATCTTACTTCTATATCGCCACTCATCATATCTAGTGAATTGGAAGTGTTATAAGCAGTGACACCGCTAAGGGATGTGGCCATACGCTTTAGGTTTGAAATCAAACTCGAATATTCTCTTGAGCTAGCCTTCGCATCTCGGCGTATTATCTCGGTCATGTCCCTAACTAATTCCTCTGTTGTATTGTTTTCTACAAATTCTTTGGAGAGAGAATAGTTTTTGTAAGGGGTCATAACCAAAACTGTGTCGTCAGGATGAAAAACCTTTGTAAAGAAGTATTCCAGTGTATCTTTGATTTTGGGATTAAAATCTGTAATCTGGAATAAGAAATAGTAGCTTCGGCCGATATAGGGAATATGATTCCTCTCTGCTTCGAAACGTTCAATCTGTTTGTTTTTGGCTAAGTATAGTCCTTGTATCTTTTGAAGTATTCCATTCTCGTAAATTTCAAGATCATCAATGGTCAGATTGTCAACAAACACATCCCCATCATAGGCCCTAAGGTGAACAACGACGTTTCTTACTAGAACCTCATGTTGCTCTTGAGCGAATTGGTATGTACACGTAAACCCAATTGCGAGAAATAGAACATACATGAGTAGGGATAATTTTCTCATGATTCCCCCCGGAATCTTATGCTCCTTCACTCCACTCCTGGCTCTTCGGCTTCCAAGTGGGGTGGGCTAAATTCAGAAACCAAAGTAGCTTCTATTCAGTGAGTGAAAGAGCAAGCCAAAAGAGTGTACCTCTCCCACTCTCATCATTGGTAGGGAATCCAACACAAAGGATTTTGTCAGCCTTCAAGGCTATGGCTTGGTCTAACAATACGTTATCTTCTCCTGAAGACTCCTTTAAGCTGAAGATTACTTTTATAATAATCTCCTCATCATTAGCCATCAAAGGTATTGCCTTGAAATCATAGTCTATTTCCAAGTGCTTATATCTTTGTGGGTAACTACTTCCACCCATAACACCACCTTCTAGGCTATCTCTTCTGAATTTCACGTGGACATCAGCCACTGGCAATATATTTACCCAGTCAGGACGGGAAGACATTGCTCTCTCTCTAATGCTGTTAATAATGTCTTTCTGGTTCTGCTTTTTGTCTGTTTCAAAAAGGATAATCGCATCTGGAAAAAATCCTGTGATATATCCTCCTGTCTTCGTCCCCTTTATTCCTCTTACAACTCCTTCTTCTTGTGGCATAGGCTCAGATTTCACTATTGTTTGGACAGCAGGAACTTGAAATATTTGAACCTCTATTTCCTGGGTTTGGCCTTGAAATGATATACTCAGAATTGGAAAAGCCAATAGGCACATTATGAGCAAAGTTGCTTTCATATAAGTTATTTTATGCATGTCAATCCTCCCCTGCTTTCTTTACAAATACAAATATGAAGTATTCCACAGCCAAATATAATGGTTTTCAGATTTCCATCTATATCCCCCTGAGTTCATAGTCTTATCCCAATCTCAGTTGGCAAAGTATCCCAGGCGATGAGTTACTCTGTATTTTCCAGTCTTGACCTGCACTTTAATTTTCTTAAACTCAAAGTCAGCTTGATAGTCCTTGGGGGTATAGTAAATCAGATAGTAGTTCTCAGAGGCATCAAAGGCAGCCTTGAACAGGAATTCGGGATTTGAAGAACTCAGGGTTATTCCGCCTGTAGCTACGGCCATGTCATTGAAGATACTAAAAATGTCTTCTGAATGCTCCTCCATCTTGATTCCTGGCTCATGTTCTGGCAGTTTGGAGAAAAAGAGGAAGTGTATGGCAATAGAGGAGTCAGCATAAGCACGCTTCACTTTTTCTACATCTACGGTTATATCCCTGTGATAAAGCCCAAAGAGAGAGGTCGTCATTATTCCGATACTAGGATTATTCTGATATTTAGCCATTATCTTATGAAAGGTAACAGCGTCAATTGTTGGGATATATTCTCTTTGATAGAACATATACACATATTTCTGCCCTTCCCGATTCTTCAAGTATTCAGCAAAGTCAAGCAGCTTTCTCTGGTCCACTCTTCTCATCACCTCCAGTCTTTGTAGGATGGCTCCATAGTTTGCAAGTTGTGTGTCTAGAGGCAATGTTGCTTGTTGTGCTGAGAGCGTCCCAGTACTGTTACGAAAGCCTGGTTGACCTGCGTCTAGTTGCGAATGGAATAAAGTCCTAGTGATGTCTTTTAAATCAAAAACTGCACTCCTATATTCTGAGCTTCCCATCCATGCATCTTTCCTAATTATTGATTTCAGGTCTTTTGCTATCTGCTTCTTGGATAGGTTATCAAAGACGGTGGAATTGAATGTATATGTTTTTAAGGGAGTAACGATTGTACACTCATCTATAGGAGTCAAAACAGATTCAATAAAGTACTCTAGTGCCTTTTCAATTTTTGGGTCAAAATAGGCTATTTCAAAAAAGAGATAGAATTGTCTCCCTGTCTTGGGTGCTTCTACTAGTCTCGTTGCTTTTTCCTCTTTGCGTTCTATATCTGTTTTCTTAACAAGGTAGACTGCTTCAATCTCTTGTAACTTTCCATCCTCATATAACTCAAAATCATCAATTGTGAGAGTATCAACAAACACATCACTCTTGAACACTCGAACCGGAACCTCGATATTGATTGTCGTGGCTTCATGTTGGATTTCTTGTCCTGCTACACTAAAGCTGAGGAAAAGAAACGCAATAAACGAATAGAACTTTCTCATATTCCCTCCATAGGAATGATTTCTGGCATATACTTCTGCATTTACCCCTAGAAATTCATAGAGCAAATGTTGTGCCAAAAGATGAACCCTATCACGTGTTTAGTAGATGCCTTCAAGTTGTCCTGAATACATGACAAGTGACCTATGCAGAGGCTACAGCCTCCACCCCCTCGCCTTGAGAAACAAAAAACGCTCATATACTTAACTTCAAACCTAGATACTCCAGGGGAGGAAGTCAAAAGAAACTAGTCTAAATTCCGATACTTTCCGATATTTTCCTAACTTACCCTTCGACAAGCCTAGATATCTCTCATACAATATGAATTGGTTTGAGGGGATGAAAGACAACGACAAGGATATACTTCACACTTGGAAAGAGATTTCTCAGTACTTGAAGCATGATGCCAGGACATGCTCAAAGTGGGAAAAGGAATTGGACTTACCTATCCACCGATATGACGACAGATCCTCCAAATCTAATGTATTCGCATATAGGTCTGAACTCGATGAGTGGCTGGAGAGAAGAATAAGTCGAAATGGGAAACAGGATGAGCGGCCGCAAATAAAGAAGCGGCCTTGGCTTCTTATATCTACTATTGCGGCCTTTTCTATTATCGCAACAATAGCTACCATCAAGCTCACCCCGCTTCTGACAACTAAGGCACAATCCAAGCTAGTATCCATCGCAATATTACCTATTGAGGCTCTGAACCTTGATGAGTACGATGAATATATTACAGAAGGAGTAGCAAACGGCATTTTGAATTCTCTCACTGTAATGGAGGGGATCCGAGCCAATCCAGGTCAAGAATCAAGTGAAGTCGACTACATAATAAAAGGAAAAATAGATAAGAATGAGGACCTCATTCACCTAAGCCTGAGTCTTTTCAGGCAGGGGAAGAATGAAGCAATTTGGCAAAATGATTATGAAGGTAAGCTTTCTAATCTCTTTTACATTCAAAAGGCAGCCAGTAGAAATATTTATAATTTGATAAGAACAAATAATAGTAAGAACATACCCCCAACTCCTGAGCAAAGTGCCGCGAATGAAAGCAAAGCCATGGATGCATTTTTAAAGGGCAACTATATACTTTCAAGGGCGAGCGGCAATAACAAGGACCCGTGGAAACTCTATTTTCAGGGGAAACACTACAAAGACAGCTATACTGAAGAAGGAAATCAAATCGCCATTGAACTCTTTAGGAATGCCATTGAATTAGATCCGAATCTTGCCCAGGCATATGTTGGCCTTGCGAGCTGCTATGCGAACTACCTAAATATGAACTGGGACAATAGCGATCAATGGCTCCAAGATGCGGACTCCCTGCTCATGACAGTACAAGACATTAGCACTGATTTCCCAGAGTATTACTCAGTCCGTATAAAAGTTCTATCACTGAAGCAGTACACAAGGGGAGAAGACTGGGAAGATGAACTCGCTTTTCTAGCAAAAGAAGGTGTTAGGAAATTCCCAGGGCATCCGACTTTAAATGCTGGTGTCGGTCACTGGTACTATGGTCAATTCGGAAGCACTGGAATCCAAGAATACCTTGACCTGGCTTTGGACTATTACGAAAAAGCTCATTGGTTGAATCCAAATTTAATATGGAATGTAACTTATGCAGAAATACTACTTTACTACAAGGAGTTCTACAAAGCCTTGGACGTATGCAATACCCTGGTTGAGACAGATTCGACGGAGATGGCCAAGTTTAGGCTTGGAGAGGTTTATTATTATATGGGTGAACTCGACAAAAGTGAGGCCATCTTTAGTCAAGTTGACTCATCGCCTGAAGATAAAGCAGCTGCAATGAGTGATCTCGCGAGGATTGCCGCAAGAAGAGGTGACACAAAGAGGGCAAAAGATATCCTCATGCAGCTACTCACCATCTCGCCAAAACGAACCGTTAGTGATTTTAACATCTCTTCAATATATTTTGGAATTGGTAACCATGAAGAAGGCTTCAAACATATATTCCAACTGTGTACAGATCCAATCTGGGGTCAAATCCGGCATACAAATTATCTTCAGATGGAGATGGATAAAAACTTCGAGAAGTTCATCAAGGATGGGGGGCTGGATAGGCTGAAAGCTCAGCTGGGGGATGATTAAATAAGTTCGGACAGTATTTGTGGGGGGAAAAATGAAACGCACCTTATATGCAACCCTGGTAGTAGTGACTTTAATGCTTATCACAATGACCTGCCAGAAAGAGAAGGGCTATACGTTAGAAATCAAAGATGGGATTAGTATTGTACACAACGTAAGGCCGCAAATAGATAATCCAAAATCTAGGCTCGAATTCGTGCTTCAGATTGGGGAACTTGAACCAGAAGACGAGAATTACTTATTCGATCAACCAATCAGTGCGACTGAGGATCACGAAGGAAACATATTCATCCTTGACTCTCAGGAGGGAGTGATTAAGAAGTTTTCCTCAAGCGGAGAATACCTTTTTGAATTCGGCCGCAAAGGTCAAGGGCCTGGTGAGTTCGAATATCCAGGCCAAATAGACTTCCGCTCTGGACAGTTACTCGTAACAACAATGTCAGCACAATACCATATCTTCGATATCAATGGAGAATACAAAAAGAAGTTTACGCTAGCCCAATATCAAGGGCTTTTCATGAAGTTGATGGATGCAGATGAGGTGGTCGGCTATTCAATGGAGGTTGGAGGCGAAAACTCAAAGGAAAACAAAATCCTTAAGATATTCACTACCGATGGAGAAATGAAGCATAGTTTTGGAGAACCATTCCTGGTGGATAAGGCTAGAAGTTCTTGGACGGCCAATTTTCCTCACATTTCAATGGATGACAAGAATAATATTTTCGTGGCGTTCACAGCTCAGAATCGAATAGAAAAATATTCGGAGAACGGAGAACTGCTTCTGGTTATCAGCAGAGAACTACCCTTTAAACTTGAGTATAAATACAGGAAAGAAAACATGGAGATAGGGGGACAGGTCAGAGAAATAGAGAGAGCAGACTTTCCTGTTGTCTCAAGGGGAATCGGCATAGACAGTCAGGACCGAATCTGGGTGCTCACTTTACACAAAGAGATTCCAAAGGATTTGGATGGAGATGAGTTCGTGATTCAAGATTACGCTCATTTTGAAGTATATAGCGAACAAGGCATCCTCATGGCAAAGTTACCGGTTCCGGACGATATGGAGCGTTTTGATAACATGACAATGGATGAGGACCACATTTACTTCGTCGATCCATTCGGGGAGGCATGTGTTTATAAATACAGGATTTCATGGCAAGATTAAGCTTGTTTAGCCGCTATCACTAAGTACGAATTCCCTACTCCGGGATTTCAGCCCAAATCAAAGCCCAGTTTAGTGCGGAATAGTGGGGTTTAGTAGGCCCCAATGGTGACAGAATGGTGACAAATCAAGGAGGTCAATGAATAGGTAGAGCGTATATATGAACATGTGAACAAGTTAGCCCACCCCACCAGACAGCTGGGGAGCCGAGTAATCTCTCACGCACAAATAAACAAAAAGCCTCCTCTTTAAGGTCCTATTTAGTGAAAAGTTGGGCACTGAGAGAATGGTCACCGAAGTCAAATCAACGAAAAACTGTTTCTTTGAAAAGACATTAACTACATAAGAACAATTGAGAGGGAAGGCAGATGAAACAAAGGGAACGGAAAGTGAAACAGCAAATTTTGCCTACAATCATTTTCACGCTATTTATGTTTGTTCTGTTTAACAGTTGTGGGCAAAAAAAGACTGAATGGAAGGGCACAGTTGAGGTTGAGAATGGTGTGACAGTAGTTTTAAATCCTAAAGAACCGATGTATATGGAGGATGGAAATCTTGTTCTTAAAGAGATTAATATAATTGACCTCGAACGAGATGACCTTGCAGAGCTGGGGATTTCAGAGATTACAGGATTTGATGTTGATTCAGGTGGCAATATATATTTAGTGAGCTATAGGAGTACAGATAGCTTTATATTTAAATTTGATGAAAACACCAGCTTTATAGATTCCTTCTGTAATAAGGGCCAAGGCCCTGGTGAGCTTGAGGTCTTTATTAACCTCCGAATAAATACGAAGGATGAGATTCTTCTAACAAATAGCGGGAGAGATAGGCTGATTGTTCTCAACACATCTGGAGATTTGATAACAGAAGTGCCTATCGCATCCAATCATGTCCTGACTACCTTACTTGAAAATAACAAGATACTTGCTATGGAAACAATTCGTAGGCCAGGTGAGGGCATTTTTTTTCCAATAGTCTTATGTAACTCAGACTTAGAAAGTTCAATACAGCTGCGTCCTGGGCAGAAGCTTCAAAACTATATCGCTGCAAAGGAATTAAATGGAATAAAACTAGCCCTCGATTATTCTCAATGGAGCATTTCAGATGGGCATATTTATATAGGCAATCAAGACAATGGCTATGAGTTTTTGGTTTATGATTTTGATGGGAAGTTAACTGGGAAGATAAGGAAGGAATATGTGCCCGTAAAGGTCACTCAGGATATCAAAGAAAAAGTGTACGCAAGGTTTGAAGGCCCTGACCTTGCTGAGTGGGATATACAGGACAAAGTATTCTTTCCAGATAGTATGCCGCCATTCCAATATTTCTTTGTTGATGATGTTGGAAGACTTTACGTAATGACTTTTGAGAAAGGGGATGGAGAAGAGGATTTCATATTTGATATTTATAATCCTGAAGGCTTCTATATTTGCCGGACAGTATTGGATAACAGCCAAAACTTGTTAGGTGGACCTCCTTTCCAAGGACTTCCTGCTCCCTGGGGTGGACCTTATGACGTAAAGGTAAGAAACAATATCCTCTATTGTATGAGAGGCAAAGACAGTGGCTATCAGGAGTTAGTCCTATACAAAATGATTTGGCAATAGCTGCCCCACCCCACCAGGAAGCCAGTCAGCCTATACTCCCGACGTTTCACCCCCTAGCAACGGATATAGAGTCCGTGTGTCCACAGGGCTAGGCCCTTCCATCTTTGTCACCATTTGTCACTATTTGCATAATTACACGTCTAGAGTGAATCGTATCTTTTTGGTTTGATCTGTATTCAGAGTTGTTTTTACTTACTCAATGGATTCTGGGTTTCCATCTCATTAAACATCCGTCCGCACTGACTGCAGACATAGAGCTTGAGCTTTACTTCCTGAGGCGTATCACCGGGCTTGTCACACTTGATCGTAGTGGCGTACATTCCCCTCTGTTCTAGGATATCAATTGCACCACAGAGTGGGCAGGTCATGATGACTTCAGTATCGCTCATCCCCTCCTCTTCTGTTTATGAGGATATAGAAATACCGCAATATTAGTCAAGCCGCTAAATATATAATACCGACAATCCAAACGATGTTTTGAAATATTGTTTTCAGTGATGAAGGATTGGAAAGATTAAAAAACCCATTTGATCAGCAATGAAGCAACCAATATTATGAAGCCAACTTCTTACACGAATGCCTTTTTAATTTCGGCAAGCCACTCCATCATATTCGCATAATCGTTAGCAGGGAGAGTCCTAGTTTTCATCATATCTCCAATAAGTCTTTGCTGCCCCCGTCCATCTGTCTCATATTTCAATATTGAAAGAACTATTTCTCGTGATTTTTCAGAAGCTATGGAAAACATATCGCGGCCCAGCAATTGTGCACCAGCAGTAATAAGGTCAAAGTTCTCTGATTCAACGAACTCTGGCAATTCATCAATTATTCTCTCAAGATTTCCTGCATTCGCATAATACTTTATTATTATCGCAAGATCGCTCGCATCCTTTGCTCTATCCGGATATTTATCTTTCCATGAGATTAGCTTCATCAAAGCCAAGCCAGCTATTGTTACAACTTTAATTTGCACGAGTGGATCTGATCTAAGTGTCACATTCAAAGAGCTTTGAAATGATTCCTCAAATCCAAGAACACTCATCACAACATCACTGTTTGGAGGACACATAACGACTTTTTTTGGAGATGCGATTGGGCCAAACGGTATCAAATCAATCTGAATATCATCAATAGATCTCAATCTATTTTGTTCCCTTTCTTCGCTAAATTTACCTGTACTTATTAGGCAATCTTTAAGTTTGGCAAATTGTCTCCAACTTGGGACTCTAACACCCAAATCAATATCTAAGGTAGCTCGAAAGGCCTTTATATTATGACAATGTTCAAGCATAAAATCTCTCGCAGTGGCTCCAACAACAAAGAAAGGGATATCCAACGACAGAGCAACACTATTGATTACTTCAAGAACGTTGATGATCTTGTCGTCAATCTTCCTTGATATATCCAGTGAGTTCTCGCTCATATAAAATTCTCGCTGTCTCAATATTGCGCTCATCACCTGTAGCAAGAAGATCTGCATACACAAGTAACGTAGGCACAGTCTCATTTCTGGCTTGTTCTAGTTTGAAATCCCAAAACATTTTCAGAATTTCTATATCACCATCACCCGCTTCCTCAAGTCGATTCCTTAAAATGAACCTTCCCAATGGGGGTTTTGCATATATCGTAATGGTTTGGGGTTTTAGATAATTTGTAAGTCTATTTGCAGCAAATTCCCCTCCCCAAAGTGCATTAAACTCCTTCAAGTCTACATTCATCCACCATTCTTTTTCTTCTGTTTTATACTTACCTAAAATCATCTTGGGACGAAGTCTCTCTGGATATGCGGTTGCCCACTGCTTCATTAGGTCGTCTATTCTTATCAACCTCCTTTCCTTATTTGCCATCCCAACTAGATAGCCCAGATTCCTCAATTCATACATAATCCTTCCAACAGTTCCCAAGGCTACATCTGCCTTGTCAGCAATTTCTCGATATGGGGCTTTTTCCAAACCTGGATGACATAAAAGGGCAAAAACAACCTGTAGCCCTGCTGGTTGAAATATTCGTTTTGGCTTTTCAGTTTGAAGTGCTTCAACCGGCCTATTGCCTTTAATAAATATATATAAAGGCGGTTCATCTATATAAGCATTTCCAGCGGTATCAAAGAAAGGAATTTTCATGTCCCTCATTCGATCTGCCATTTGTGGAGCTACATACTTGGTCACTAGTATTCCTTTTTGCTGAAATAACTGCATTTGATGTTTAGCGGTACCCAATACCGCCATGCTTACATTTTGTTTTAGCCCTACTTTGAAATGAAATTTCATATCTTCCCATTTGATGTTTATTGCAGCATCGTAACCATAGTCTTGATTTGGCGCCATAAGGTTCAACTCATCAATTTCAATAATAAGACCCGTGGCATTTCTAAGCCCTTCTATAGCTTCATTCAAAATATTTTTTTCAACATTCTTTGTATTCATTTTTCATTACCTCTCTATATTTGTTCATTTTTTACCCTTGTCCATTTTTACTTTTGTTCAGTACTTACCCTTGTTCATTATTTTTGAACATAGCAATTTAGTGAACATCTGTCAATAGATATTCGTTTTTTCTCAAGAATTACTTGATTTCGCATACAAGCGTTCATTTTTATTGCATGTTCATTTTTTCTGAACATTGCGATTTATTGAACAAAATGGGATCTTTACACAATACTTGCTGAAGAGAAATATCATTCCCCAATCCAAGAACAACTGCCCAAAACTAGCCATTAAGCCCGGCTGACTTGTGAGACTCAAGCCCTCACAAGCTTAGGCTAATCACAGCAGTCCTGTAATGCTTTGAAATATAGTTCGCATTCATGAGCAGCTTATCTTACTTGCTGGACACAATGGGGGGTAACGGCTCCCTTTTAGTCTAACCGTTAGCGTCCTAGGGAATCAGCCCGCAAATTAAACGCACAACCTGTAGACCTAGGGGCAACGCCGTAAATGCTTAATTTGGTATCTTATATTTAAGAGGGGGTTATCTTATCGTTTGCCCACACTGGGGGGGAACGGGTCTCTTCAATCTCGGCCGTTCTGATCACGGCGATCCAGCCCGAAAATCACAGGCAGACTAATCCCCGTGTCACACCGGTGTCACAAAATTCGTATAAACTCGCTTAATTTGGCTTAATGGTGCTTAAAACACAATCAAAAGTAACAAGGGGAACTTCTCGAGGAAAATTGGGGAAACCAGAGTGCCGAGGGCCGGACTCGAACCGGCACGTAGGATAACCTACGAG
>RCNB010001938.1_pt1 | contig 21170 bp, 22 predicted proteins | sample 2041321 | NCBI WGS metagenome assembly RCNB01 (sample SAMN09708232, study PRJNA481090) | Marine sediment metagenome, whole genome shotgun sequencing project. | reverse complement strand
ATTTTTTTTCTTTGCTCAGGACTTAATACACAAAAATCACACATGATCATTGTGATAAGGTCGAAACGGTCCGTTGTTTCAAAATCCAAATAGTTCATTAAGACATAATTGACATTTAGACCTTTTTCTGCCGCTTCCTGTTTGGCATAATTCAGTGAATTTTCTGAGAAATCGATGCCTGTAACAATCGCACCTCGTTCTGCAAGCCTGTTGGTGTACAGCCCCGGACCACAGCCAAAGTCTGCAATTTCAGTTTTATTATCCACGTCAAAATAAGAGGTGATCCATCTCACAGATTTCTCAATAAAGCTTTTGTTTCGAGATGCAACATCGATTGATTCATTTAAATGGTACTTGAGCATTTGTTTTGACGTATGCTCATTTGTCCACAATTCATCAGCGGTATAAAATTGGAATGGTGAGGGACGTGAATTTATTTCTTTGAGTTCTTTTAACACGGTTACTCCTTAATAATCCTCTTATTCATTCTTTTGCCGCCATAACTATATTTCCCGGTTACTCCAACTTCTTCAATCAGAATTTCATCTCCATCAAAAGTGAAGTTCCATTTGTCTTTGGTAGTGTAACCAATTATTTCATAATCGATACTGAAAGTATTTGGGGATGTCCATGAACCAATCGCCGCATAAGTATTGTTGTTGGTCTCAGTTAATTGAAAAACGCCATTCAATCCAACTCGATAATTGACAACGTCATTTTCTTTGGCCGTATAACTGAATTCCTCATAATCTTTTTCCGGAGCAAATATCAGCTCAAAATTATTATACTTCCAGGGATTCGAATCTAATGAATATGTTTCATCAGAAATCTCAAGTGCAATTGCTGGCAGTTCCTGAAGCGGTTGAGGCTTATTCGTGATGACTATCCCTAGAGTCATTATAAGTAATAAAAGAATGATCAAAGACAAAATGCTTATCGTCGTGATTTTTACTATTTTTTTCATGATGAAAATCCTTTCTTGAATATTTTCCCAAGGCTCGGAAAAAACATAGGTGTACTTTTTCGATATTCAATATAATCTTGACCCAACCGTTTCAATAGTTCTGGTTCCTCAATAGCTTTTAGTTCCCAAACATTAATTAGAATGAAAATTGGAGTGAATAGAACAAGAAGTGAGGCAGATCCAAGTAATACACCAATACCAAAGAGTAGTGCAAATACGCCAGTCAGCATTGGATTCCGCACATAAGCGTAAGGACCGGTCGTGACTAGTCGAGGTGGAGGGTTGATAGGAACTGGAGTACCTTTTGATCTAAAGAAGATTAGAACAGACCATCCGATTAGAATAAAAGCAACAAGAAATAAAGGTGAAGCTAAAATGATAGAAAGCGGTCTGGAAAATATATTGGTCACGCCAATTAACCTATCTACTTGTAAGGCTATAATGATAAAAGAAAATATCACTAGGCCGTAGAAGAATGCGCCGAGAGGTGTAAAAAAGTTTCGGATTCTTCTACTGCTCGTCGCTAAATTATAAATAAGTTTTATCCATTTAGTTTTTAGTGTCATGATCCTAATCTTTTAAAATCACTCTAATTATCGTTTCAGAATCGGCCCACTTCCCAGGATAAACTTTCCTAAATAGTAACGTTGTCGGATAAGTTTGGCTTCTTCTTCAGCCCATTTTTCAACGCCAACAGCTTTCATCCGGCACAGATTAAAAAGCTTGAAGTTGTGGGGATATCTGTCCGCTCCTTCTTTTGCGGGTTGAAGCTTTACACAAGGAAACTCCTCACATTCGAAACAGAATTCCAATTCCTTATCCTCAATGCATTTTAGTGTCTCACAGGGCTGCCCCAGATGTCTACATCCATTCTCCATTCGACAACCCTTACAGGTGACTTCTTCTGGATCTTTTTGGATTTTTAATGCAAACTGCTTTTTCATTTCCTCTGTGATGTTTTCTTCATAAATTTCGCAATTGAAACAATCCAAGCCACAGGGAGCGGTCAAACTCCTTTTTGTAACAGAATTCATTTCTTCCTCCGTTTCTTTGAGATTTTTTTCTGATATTTCATTGGCTTTCACTTAATGAGTGGGGAAAAATGAAAAAATGTGACAAAAAAAAGAATTATTTAGGCGAGATGATCCTTAATCGAATATTAACGGGATTTTACTTTTTACGGAAAGAAATATCCATTGAATTTGGATATTTCCTTATCAAAAGCCGCATAACGCTGCCGCAGGCTAGATGGCACCCACTATGAATGATCCGAAAAATCCCGAAAAGATCGCTTCAGACGATTTCAACCGATGAGCCTTCCTGATGGCATGGGAGAAAAGCTGTCTCCTACTGGAAAAAACCAGTAGGATTCAGAGTTCAACACAGAGGACAGAGTGTAGCGACATTTAAGCTACTTTTTAATGCCATTTTTTATGGAGCAATCGAAGAATCCCGGATATCGAAATAACCGGCCGATCCTTGATTGTCTCGATAGTTTCCTTGTAAACGATCCCGCGATCCTTTAATCCAAAGGAGGCAGATCGATGCCCATTCGCTGGGCATCGTCCTTCATGAGCCGCATTAGTGCCTTGAGCGAATCGTCCGGCAGCGGTTCCGCTTTATATGAGCTCATAATTCTCTCGACTTCCCCGCACGCCCGATCCCAGGCGCTCTTTTTCCCATGGCTTGTCCAGACATCATATGTATCGCGGTCAATCACCGAACCGGACTGATACATTTCCTCGCGAAACCACCGTAGTGTCTCTTCCGAAGCCAAAAAATGTTCACCATCGTAAATATCCCCATACAGATCGCCACCCAACCGATCTCCCCGGGCTTCGATACCCCTGACCATGCGGAGAGCCATGCCGCAGATCTCGTTATCCAAAACGAGTTTTTCCAGACTCTGACAACTTTCGAAATTCAACATACCCGGACCGGAAATGACGTTCACACCAGCTAGAGCCGCAATGAGCGCTCCCATTCCTGTCTCCAATCCCGCCTGTCCGTCGACAACTTTGGCGTCGGAAAGTCCCATGTAGGCATGAGTGGGAAGCCCCAGATGTTTCCCGATCTGAACATAAGAGGCACAGATCATCATCGTCTCCACGGCTCCCATGGGTGTCGTCCCTTTACGCATATCAAACGCCGCAGGAGAACCACCAAAAATGATCGGCGATCCCGGGTGGGCCAATTGGTGAATGACAATACCACTCAGGTTTTCGGCAGTCAATTGCACCAATGCGCCGGCCAGCGTTACAGGAGACGTGGCTCCGGTCAATGGCATGGATATCAGTTCGGCCGGAATCCCCGCCTTGGATGCATCGATGAGATTCTGACAGGTCAAGTTGCTCCATTTCAAGGGCGGTGAGGGGCAGCAATCAAAAATTGCCAGAGGCTTCTCTCTCAGCGCTCCTTCACTCCCCCGGACTGTCACCAGCATATCTTTCATGATCTCAAAGCTCTCCACGGTAAAAGTACCAGTCACAACCGGTTTCTTGCTGAACTGCAGTCCGATATATAGCCGATATCTGTCCTGCATGGCTTCAGGGACATCGGTGGAAATCATCTCCGTACTCTGTGCCGCAAGGTTGGGAAGGGCATCGGTCAATGTCGCAAAACGGATAAGATCCCTGGTTACCGGATCCCTTTCTTCCAATGTAACCGGATCCAAAATCGTCAAAGCCCCGGAGCCCGGATCAAAGTGAATCGCATCTCCTTCAAGATTCATCGCCAGATCACCGCTGCGGTCATATACCTTGATGGAATGAGGAGTGGTTTTCAGGGCCTCTTCGACAAGGGTTTCCTTGAACGACACCGTTTGCCCTTTACATTCGCATCCTGCGTCTGCCAGAAGCCGTAACGCTTCATCGTTCTCCACGAGCACTCCCGTTTGGCCCAGAACATCCAATGCTTCTGAAACAATCTGTTCAATGAACGATTCGGACAGCATGTCCAGCTTTGGTCTTCTCGTTTCTAACATCGTATCCTCCTTCATTATTGTATATCATATATTATTCTTGAAAAGAATTAATCTTTCTTTCATTACTATAAATTGTTGAATGGTTTGTAAAAAAATACAGAGGCGGGAAATTACAGTCCGCTAAAGCGGTTCACGTCGTGTAAAACCCAGCTATTCCATGTTTTCCAAGGCATGATAGACGGCCTTGGCGATCTGAATGTCTTGAACCGCCACCCCGGTCAGGTCTGCGATGGTAATCTGTTCCTCGGAGATTCTGCGAAGCTCTGGACGGACAATCAGGTTCCCCAATTCCACGATCCGCTCTTTCTCCAGCACACCGGCCTTCAGGGCTTGATGGATCTCGCCCCGCAAAAGACACTGGCTGATACTGTCAGCAACGACGATATCGGCTTTTTGGAGAATTTTTGGATCCAACTCATTCTTCTCCGGAGTGTCGGATCCCATAGCGGTAATATGCGTTCCCTTACGGACATTATCGGCGGACAACAAAGGGGATTTCGAGGGTGTTGCCGTGACGATAAGATTGCAGTGAGCGGCAATATCTTCGGTACTCAAGGTAGTCTTGACGCGGTATCCCAAAGGTTCCATGTCCTTTTTGTAGTCATCCAGTTCGTTCTGATTCATGCCCCACACCATGACCTCCTTGCAGTCGATGACAGGCGCTAAATATTCGACTTGCATCCGGCCTTGGGTGCCTGCGCCTATGACACCTATACATTCGATATTCTTCGGAGCCAGATATTTGGCGCTTACTGCACCTGCGGCTGCGGTGCGTACGTTCGTGAGATGACATTCGTCCAGAAGAGCGCAGGCCAGCTCGCCTGTTCCTTTTTTAAAAAGCAGTATGAGTCCGTCACTTTTATACCGGCTCGAAGAGGGGCTCTCGAAAAATCCGGAAGCGATTTTGATGGCATAATAATCATCATCTAAGAGATAGCCGTATTTTATATGGACATCGCCTGGAGGCTCTTTGAATACCATCTCCCCAACAGGAGGGATCACTGCTTTGCCTTGGGAATAGGCAACAAATCCTTCTTCGATCTCTTGGATGGGTTGGAGTGACTTCAATACGTCCTTGATTTGAGCGAGATTATAAATTTTACTCATTTAATGTCTCCTTTTCCGATTTCCAACAATTATAGAATCAATGGCAGAAGATTACAAATCAAAAGTCTCTCTTCCTATCGATTGTTGATTTGACTTTCAAATAAACCTCAGATATAAACTTACGCACAATGAGGGACAGTCGTATATGAGCAACAGGAACTCGCAAGGTTCATCTCAACTGTTGCGAAAAATGAACCTTCTGGATTCGATCTTTCTGGTCATCGGTGGTATCGTCGGTTCTGGAATATTTATGACGACCGGTTTCATAGCCGAGTATCTTCCCTCACCGCTCATGATCTTGATCGTCTGGCTGCTTGGTGGTTTTTTCGCAATATGCGGAGCCTTGGCATTTGCCGAATTGGGAGCCATGTATCCGCGGGCCGGAGGGCAGTACATCTATCTGCGGGAAGCGTACGGGCCCTGGGCGGGTTTCCTGTACGGATGGGGATTTTTCTGGGTGATCGAGTGCGGCGGTGTTGCCGCCCTAGCCGTCGGATTTTCTGAATATTTCGGATACTTCGTTCCAGCGCTATCGACAAAAACATACATCTTGAAATTTCAATTGCTCAGCTTGGATTATTCATTATCTGCAGGACAGCTGATCGCCGTTGCATCCATCCTATTTTTGACTGCCATCAACTACCTTGGTGTAAAAAACGGTGTTGTCGTCCAGAATATCTTCACATTTTTGCGGATTGCGGCTGTGGCTGTTTTGATCGTCCTCGGACTGACACTCGGGTCGAAAGCTGGTGTAACTTCTGTCGAGGGATTGTTGACCGGTGACCTATCCTTCAACATCAAACTTTTCGGACTGGCATTGATAGCTGTTCTATGGACCTATGATGGTTGGTATGGCGTCAACTGCGCCGCCGAAGAGATAAAAAATCCTGGAAAAAACATTCCCCGGAGTTTGATCCTGGGAACTCTGAGCGTAACGCTCATCTATTTTCTGGTGAACGTTGTATATGTGTCCGCCTTGCCAGTCGAACGGATGAAAGGTGTAGTTCGTATCGGGGAATTGGCTTCCACACAGCTCTTCGGACCGACAGCGACTTTTTTTATCTCGGCCACTATCATGATTTCGATCTTCGGCTGTCTGAGTGCTTCCATCCTTTACGGGCCGCGTGTTTTCTTCGCCATGGCCCAGGACCGCTGTTTCTTCAAGAGCATGCGTTTTGTCCATCCCCGTTACAGGGTTCCGACAAAAGCCATCGTCTGGCAGGGGATCTGGTCCTCCCTCCTCTGCCTGTCCGGGACCTATCAAGATCTTTTTGAGTACGTTGTGTTTGCTCTTGTCATATTCTGGGCTGCAACCGGTTTGGCTGTTATTATTCTACGCTTCAAACAACCAGAGGTCTCTCGCCCGTACAAAGCTTGGGGATATCCTATTTTGCCCATACTTTTTGTCCTGATCAACATTGGGGTTTTCCTGAACACGATCTGGGCTCAACCCCTTCAATCTCTCATCGGGCTCATTATCCTCATTGCCGGTATTCCTGCCTTCCTCTACTGGCAATCGAAGGACAAAAGCGCGTGATGAACTAGTCTGCCGTCCCTCCCCCATCGACCACCAGAGTGGCTCCCGTCATGAATGTGGAGTCATCCGATGCAAGAAAGAGTGCGGCTTTGGCAATCTCTTCGGGGGTTCCGATCCGCCCCATCGGGCGTTGGGCAACAGCCTGTGTGTGGTATTCTTCCCATGTCATCCCGCGCATCCTGGCATCCTCATCGAGCATCGGGGTCTCGACATCTCCGGGACAGAGGCAGTTTACGCGGATGCCCTGAGCTGCGTGATCGATAGCCATGGCCTTTGTCATCAGAACAACACCTCCTTTGGAAGCGCAGTAAGATACCCCTTCGTTCCCGCCCACAATACCCCATCCGGAACCATTGTTGATTATTACACCGCCTCCCTGCTCAATCATAGGAGGCAGGACTAACTTTGACATCAAAAACGTTCCTTTAAGGTTGATGTCGATGGTGACATCCCACTCTTCTTCCGAACAGTCGACAGCATTGTTCGGAAAATATACCCCGGCATTATTAAACAGGATATCCAGCCGGCCGAAAGCCTTCATCGTTTCCTCCACAGATTTCTGGCACTCATCGGGAAATCGAACATCTGCGATTACGTATATCGCTTGTCCGCCTCCCTCTGTTATCTCTCTAACGACCTCTTCACATCTTGTCTCATCGCGTCCTGTAATGCATACTCTAGCACCCTCTTTGGCAAAAAGGATGCTTGTGGCTTTTCCTATTCCGGAGTTCCCTCCGGTTATTAATGCGACTTTATCGTTAAGTTTCATGCTTTTCTCCATCTATTTCTTCAAGTAAAGATCAAACCAGGAAACGATTCTTTGAAGACGATCAGACTGGTGAGGGATTTCTCTTATCCCATGAGGCTCTCGCGGATAGAGGATGAGCTGTGTTTCGGCATTTTTGAGTTTCTTGAGGCCCATGTAGAATTGGAGAGCTTGAGGAAGGGGACATCGATGATCTTCCATACACTGTATGATGAGAATGGGAGTTGTGCAGTTCTTGATGTAGAGAATGGGTGATGTTTTCCGATACTGGGCAAAGTTTTTTTCGTCATAAGGAAGACCAAAGTCTTTTTCGTACCAGTAAGCAGTGTCATCTACTCCAAAAGAGCTGAAATTATCCACGACGAACCTTTCGGCCACTGCCGCAGCAAAACGGTCCGTGTGGCCCACGATCCAGCTAGTCATGCATCCCCCATAACTCACCCCGGTCACTCCAAGCCTCTGGGAATCAACAAAATCCTTTTCACACATGAAGTCCACAGCAGCCATCAAATCATCATATTCCTTGAAGTACCAGTCCACGGCAATGGCTTCCTGCCAGGCCTCTCCATAATCTGAACTACCTCTATAATTGACCCATAAGACTATGTAGCCGTTGGCTGCATACCACTGGCCTTCTGTAGAAAAATAATTTCCGTCTGTTCCCTGAGGTCCTCCATGGATCTTGAGGATAAGAGGATACTTATTGGCCGGATCAAAGTCTGGAGGCTTCAAGACAAATCCCTCAACTGTCTGTCCATCGGGATTTTCCTCTCTGTTTTCCCAAGATTGACTTCATCCAACAATGGTTGATTGAGCCAAGTTCTTTGTTGGAGTCGGCTGCCATCTGAGGCAGCTGTGAAAATTTCGTCGGGATGATCGTTGTCAACCAAACTGAAAGCAAAAAGATCACCCAGTTTAGAAAGATTGAAAGAGGACAACCGTATCTCCCCTCCGATGATTCTATTGAAACTCCCATCTTTGCAAGCGAAGCTGTAGATATGTTCCCGGGCTTTATCGGGCACGAGCCCGAAGAGAAATTCGCTGTCAGAGCTCCAAACAATGTTGCGCACCTCTCTGTCTAGATTTTCGGAAAGGCATTCGGGCGGCCCTCCGGAAACAGGTGCCAACCAGAGTCTGTTCAATTTGTAGAGGTTATTGGATTCTGTGTTTGCTAAATAGGCAATGTATTTTCCGTCAGGTGACCACCGGGGCGATACATCCGAACCGATGTTCGAGGTGAACTGTTTGACGTCCCCTCCCTGTGATGGAACAATCCAGATATCGAAATTATCGTTATTGTCATCATCCCCTGTTCGGTTGGAAACAAAAACAATGTGCTGCCCGTCAGGTGACCATTCACAATTTCTGTCGTCAAAATTCCCATCGGTGATTTTTCTGGGATTTTTAGGATCAGATAGAGAGATTACCCAAAGATGATGCCATTCCCGGGGATCTCCGAAATAGCCGGATCCATCGTACAGGTAACGCGTTCTGGTTATGACATAAGGATCATCTTTTTTATCTTTTTCTTCTTCACCCGCATCCTTTTCCTTTTTGGGGACCTTGGAGACGAATGCAATATATTCGGAATCAGGAGAGCATGCATATTCTTCTATACCGGGATCCCAGTCCGTAAACTGCTGCCCCTCTCCTCCCCGTTTCATATCCAGCATCCATATCTGGCTTTTCCCGCTCCTGCTTGAAAGGAAAAAGAGGTATCTTCCATCAGACGACCATCGGGGCGTCGAAGAATCTTTTTCGTGGGAGGTGAGACGATGGATTTCATTATCAACAAGAGTAATCATGTAGATGTCGCGTTTCCGTTTCATTTTGCCCTTTGCACTTTTATCAGCAATGATTTCCTGTTTCACAAAGACCACTTTTTCTCCATCCGGAGAAATTCGGACATCGGAGATATTTTGAGTTTTGAAATAATCATCGATGGTGAAGGGCCTTTTGTTCTCTGAATGAAGAAAAATCCCGCAAATAACGATGCATAAGACCACTCTCAAAATTCTTTTCATGTGTCTCCTCCTTGCTTTTTACCTTACCATTATCTGAATGAGATAAAAAATCTTAACTGTTCTATACCAATTGTTCAACATCTATCATCAGAGTAAGTATCATTATTTCCGTGATGGTTGGAGCACTTGGAACATCATTCATCACGAATTTAGAGACGCCTTCCCGGTCTTTTGTTCTATTGCAATAGGAAGGGAAAAAAGATAAGATTATGACAAGATGAAATGGCTGGGACATGATACGCGCTACTGGAAAAAAGTAGGATAAATATCACCTTTTAGTTTTCTGAATTCTGATGATCAGTGAAGAACTCTGGAATATTCTTTCGGGAATGGATATCATCGACGTGGAGACACGAAGCCTGTCTGAGTATAATCCAGAGACAAAAAGTTTTTGTTTAAAAATCCTCAACAGGGATTACTATATTTTCCCGGCAAACAGATGCGTAAGGTTTGCTGAGTCATTCCCGGAACAACCTCCGGACTTCTATCTGCAGCTTGCAGCCATCAACTATCTCATTGGGGTCAAAGATCTTCCTCTGACAGGACAATGGATGGCAGGGACTCAATTCCCTTCAGGGCCGCTGTTTTTCCGCGGACCCCACAAGATGCCGACCCACAAACTGGAAAAAGTTTTCGGCCGTAGTGAAAATGGTTTTGCCTCTCGCTCTCTCTCTTTTGGAGGGAAAAAGGTGGATGGAGGCGATTGTGCTTTTGAATTCCTTTTCTTTCCCCGTCTTCCTGTCAGGTTGCTCCTCTGGCTCGCTGATGAGGAATTCCCCGCCCGGATGGTTTTTCTTTTCGACAGATCGGCCAATCAGCATCTTCGGCTGGATGGATTATGGGCTTTGGGGAAAGCTCTTGCAAATGTGCTTCTTAACAATACTTTGATGGGGGGCAGGTCATTCAACCGTTGACCGGAGTATAAATACAAACTGAAATATTCGTATATTGGAGGAAAAAATGGCTCAATCAATCCTCGACCTCCTCAAAGAGAGAAAACTTCTTCTCGACGGAGGATTCGGAACCGAACTTATTAAGAGAGGTTTTCCTCAGGGTGCTTGTCCTGAGTCCTGGAATGAGGAAAAACCGGATATCGTACAAAAGATCCACAAAAGTTATTACGATGCCGGATCGGACGCCGTCCTGACAAACAGTTTTGGCGGAACGACAATCAAACTCCAGTCTCACAACCTAGAAAAAAGATGCTACGACATCAACCGGACTGCAGCGGCCATCGCAAATGGAGTGAAGCCGGAGGGAAGATACTTGGGAGGGAGCATGGGACCGACAGGGAAATTTCTCAAACCCCACGGAGATTACTCCGAGAAGGAATTTGAAGATGCCTATGCCGAACAGGCCCGGGGACTGACAGATGGAGGAGTAGACTTTCTGCTTATTGAGACACAGTATGATCTGAATGAAGCCCTGTGCGCGTTGAGAGGAGCACGGGAAGCTTCGGATTTGCCGATCTTCCTGACAATGACCTTCAACCATCATCCTAAAGGTTTTTTCACTCTGATGGGAAACAGTGTCGATCAATTTCTGGAGACAATGGAGAGAGAAGGCGTTCCCGTAGTGGGATCCAACTGTACTCTGAACAGCGAGGAGATGGGCGAGATGGTGAAGATCATGCGGGAAATAACATCTCTGCCGATAATTGCTCAAGCCAACGCAGGAAAACCTTCACTCTCTGAAGAGGGTGAGGTCGCCTATTCTCAGGGTATGGAGGACTATCTGCGATTCATCCCTCAGATCGTAACAAACGGTGCGGACATCATTGGGGGATGTTGTGGTACAGACCCGGACTACATTGCACAGATGTCAGAAATCGTGAAAACGTCGTCTTGAATGGAAAGCGAATTATGCTTGATTACATCGACACGAAAGTGAATACGGGTAATGATGCTTTGCTTTCTGCGCAGGATGATTTCCCGCTGTGGTCAGCTCCGTTTGGATTGATGCTCCTGGATCACATCCGGCTCAGGTCGAAGATCAAAGCGCTGGATGTCGGTTTCGGCTCGGGTTTTCCTTTACTAGAGTTGGCTCAAAGACTGGGGAATTCTTCGACCGTCTATGGAATCGATCCTCTCAAAGCTGCTCATGAAAGAACTCAATACAAGATGAACGTGTTGAAAATCGAGAATGTCCAGCTCATCGAGGGAGATGCATCATCTATGTCTTTCCCAGACAACACTTTTGATCTCATCCTGTCCAACTTGGGAGTGAATAATTTTGACAGTCCACAAAAAGTCTTTATGGAGTGTTCTAGAGTGGCCAAACGCGATGCCCAGATTGTCCTGACAACAAATCCCAAAGGACATATGGATACATTCTATCTCGTCTTCGCAGAGACACTGAAAGAACTTCACAGGGAAGATTTACTGGTTGATCTCACTGCACATATCGAACACAGGTTGACAGCCGAAACGATTTGTCAGAATCTCAAACAGTCGGGTTTTCAAATCACAGGGACATATCAGGACTCTTTTCGGCTTCGTTTCTTGGATGGGAAGACTTTTTTCAGGCATGCTCTAATCAGGGATGGCTTCTTGGATGACTGGAAACGGCTTATTCCTGACCAAGAGCAAAAGGAAGTCTTTAGAGCGTTGGAAGAGAATCTGAACCAGGGTTCAAAAAGAACAGGGACACTTGAACTGACGATCCCTATAGTTTGTATTGAAGGAAAAAAATGATTCTTCAAAAGCAAGTAGGGATCTTTGTAGAAAGAGACACTTTTCTTGGAATTCATCTTGACCTCCTTCTGATAGGTGGACTAAAATCAAGGATTACTTTGAAAAGAAAGGAGAGGCAATGAGCCGACGATATTGGTGCTGAAGGTTATGAGGTTTTAAACAATCCAAACTTAGAAGGAAATCATGATCAAAACACATAGACCCAAACTTGAGCTTTTAAGTAATGAATTAATCCAAAAAATCATGGATGAGGCATACAGTATCCTTGAAAATCAAGGAGTTTTTATCGAGAACGAAGAAGCGCTGGATCTGTTTCGAGAGGCGGGAATGAAAGTGGATACTCACTCGCAAAGAGTCCAGATCACCCCACAGCTCGTGGAAAACAGTCTTTCAGCTACACCTCCATCGCTGAAAATATATGACAGGGATGGAGAGACTGAGTATTTTATCGGTGGTGATGAAGTCCACTTTGATCCAGGCTCAGCAGCAGTCACAATACTGGATTCAGAGACGCAACAGGAGAGAAAGGCTTTCACCAGTGATCTAATCCGGTTTGCTCATCTGACTGACTGCCTCGAGCATCTCCATTTCCAAAGCACTGGGATTATAAGCACCGATGTCTCCGAGATCGTTTCGGACAGCTATCGACTTTACATCGGACTCCTCTTCTCCAAAAAACCCATCGTCACCGGGACATTCCGAGTCGAAGGATTCGAATCCATGCACAGAATGCTCGTCGCTGTAAGAGGAAATGAAAGGAATCTTGCGGAAAAACCACTGGCGATTTTCGACGCTTGTCCCTCCCCTCCTCTCAAATGGAGCAATTTGACAGCCCAAAGCTTGATCGACAGCGCCAGGGCTGGCATTCCCTCCGAGCTAATATCCATGGGAATGACAGGAGCGACTTCTCCAGTCACAATCGCAGGTACGCTAGTCCAGCATGTCGCTGAAAACCTATCCGGATTAGTGATATGCCAGCTCGCCAAAAAAGGAGCGCCTGTTATTTTCGGCGGTTGTCCGGTGAGCTTCGACATGAGGACAGGGACAACACCAATCGGCGCTATCGAAACCATGATGATCGACTCCGCCTATGCACAGATCGGAAAACATCTCAATCTTCCTACCCACTCTTATATGGGAATGAGCGATGCGAAGGTTAATGATGCGCAGGGAGGATTTGAAACCGGGATAGGAGCAGTTCTTGCCGCACTTTCCGGAGTGAATGTGATCTCAGGCGCAGGGATACTGGATTTCATCAGGTGCCAGAGTCTGGAAAAGCTGGTTATCGACAATGAGATCTGTGGTATGGCGTATCGGCTGATAGACGGGATAGCGCAACGCGATAATCCGATCGCTCTGGATCTTTTCAAAGATTTCGCGGCCAACACACAGTTTCTCACTATGCCCCATACGAGAAAATGGTACAAGGAGGAAAATACATTTCCCAAGCTGATCGATCGAGATCCGTATGATATTTGGGTATCCAAGGGGAGAAAATCAATAACTGCCCGGGCCAAAGAAGAAGTGGAAAATCTACTACAAATGAATCCGCCAGCTCTTCCTGATACGGAAATACAAAAGGCTCTTAGAGAAATCATGTTGTCCGATGCCCGAAGAAATGGCATGCCTTCGTTGCCCGAGATAGACTTACTCTAGAAAAAATTGACTAGTTTATACAAAAAAAAAGAGCTATGATGTGAACATCCCCAATCATTGGACATGCAATGCCTTCAAAAAATTGCGGCTGGACAACCAGCCAAATGCAACGATTGAGAGAACTCAACGCTACGGAGTCCGTGCTCATCAGAAAATTTTCTGACCTTGAGGAACGAAATAGAAATTTCTTCAAGTTTGAACAAAATCTGGTTCGTCAAAGTCAGCGAAATCTCAAACTCATGCGCACAAAGCGCCGGCGTCCACGGTTATGCGAACTGGAGGATTCCCTTATACAGATGCTTGTGAAACAGGATTTTGTCCAGGTCATCACGCCGATTCTCATCTCAAAGGATTCCCTTGCAAAGATGTCGATAGAGCCAGGCCACGAGCTGTTCAAACAGGTTTTTTGGGTCGAAGAGAAAAAATGCCTCAGGCCTATGCTGGCTCCCAATCTCTATTTTCTGTTGAGAGAGCTTGTGAACATATGGGAAAAACCGGTGCGAATATTTGAGGTGGGTCCATGTTTCCGTAAGGATACAAAAGGTCGACACCACATAAATGAATTCACCATGCTCAATCTCGTAGAACTTGGCTTACCCCTAACTAACAGAAAAGAGAGGTTGGAGGAACTCGCAACAAACGTCATGGGAACAAGCGGAATCAAAGAATTCAGTTTCACCTCTCATCGGAGTGAAGTCTACGGCGAAACGATCGATGTCCATTCTAACTTCGAAGTGGCCTCAGGAGCCATGGGACCTCATCCACTGGATTCAAACTGGGGAATCTCCGATCCCTGGGTCGGTATCGGATTCGGGCTGGAGAGACTTCTTATGGTCAGGGAGAATTTTCAAAATATCCAGCGCGCTGGTCGCGCCCTTGTCTATTTGGATGGAGAACGACTGAACATATGATAGGATTCGGTCCCTATGAATTGGTAAGGCAGGCATACATTTCAAATAAGATTAATACACAGAGGAGATTGAATAATGAATAAAGAAGAATTCTTCAGAGAAGCCAAACAAGCGATTCTAAACCATGACAGAGATAAAGCTGAAGAAGTCGCAAAGAGAGGTCTTGCTGAAGGTCTTGATCCCGTTGAATTCATTACAAAGGGCTTCCGTAAAGGTATCACCCAGATCGGAGATCTTTTCGGCAGGGGGGAGATATTCATGCCGCAGCTCATCGAAGCAGCCGATGCTATGAAGACAGCAAACAAAATTCTTACAGAATCGATGCCCGAGTCTGCCCAAGAGAAGAGAGGTAAGATCGTAATTGGAACAGTGCAGGGCGATATTCATGACATAGGAAAATTTTTAGTGATTTCGCTCCTTCAGGTCAATGGTTTCGAGATTTATGATTTGGGTCACGATGTCGAAATACAGAAATTCATCGATAAGGCGCTGGAAGTCGAGGCAGATATCATCGGTTCGAGTGCGCTACTGACCACTACTATGATCGGGCAAAAAACACTGGAGGAGAAGCTCCGAAAAGAAGGTCTCAAAAATAGATTCAAAACAATGGTCGGAGGAGCTCCGGTCACTCAGCGGTGGACCGAAAGGATCGGTGCCGATGCCTTTGGAGAGGACGCAAACGATGCGGTGGAAAAAGCCTTACGTTTGGTGGGCTCAAAATAGGTCGCATTCTCTTCTCTATTGATTGAGAATCTTGGACTTTGCACCATGACTGAGAAAGATCAACTTCCAAAACTCGAGGAGATTCTAGAAAAACCTCTGCACAGAAAACCTCTTTCCGTATCAGAAATTACATATCTTCTTGGACTGACAGAAGGAGATCAGATATCCCGAGTCTTCCGAACTGCCCAGTATATGAGAACCAAATATTTTGGGCAAAAGGTCTTTTTTTACGGATTTGTCTATTTTTCCACATACTGCCGAAACAACTGCACATTTTGTTCCTCCCGGACATCCAATAAACTTGCCTATCGGTACAGAAAAAGCGAATCAGAAATCGTCGAGGCCGCCAGTCTGCTTGCAGAATCAGGAGTCCATCTGATCGATTTGACTATGGGAGAAGATCCTTTCTACTTAGGGAGTGAAAGCGGATTCGACTCCCTCCTGACAACGATCCAAAAGGTGAAGAAAGAAACGGATTTACCGCTCATGATCTCACCGGGAGTTGTTCCAAAAGATGTGTTAGCGGAATTTGTTAAGGCAGGAGTCGACTGGTATGCTTGCTACCAGGAAACACACAACCGACAACTGTTTTCATCTCTCCGTCCAGAACAGGATTATGACTCACGTCTTTCGAGCAAAATCATTGCGAGACGTTTGGGAATTCTGATCGAAGAAGGAATTATGACAGGAGTTGGAGAATCTCTTTCTGATATCGCGTTTTCAATGGGAATTCTACAATCGCTAGAACCTCACCAAGCCCGTGTAATGAGCTTTGTCCCTCAAATGGGAACGCCTATGTACGACAGAAAATCCCCATCTCGGCTGAGAGAACTGATGACCATAGCAGTGCTCCGCCTTTTGTATCCGGACCGCCTGATTCCTGCCTCGCTGGATGTAGACGGCCTTGATCTCCTCCAAGAGCGGCTGGAAGCAGGTGCAAACGTTATCACCTCCTTGATCCCTCCCCGACTTGGACTATCGGGCGTATCTCAACCTTCTCTCGGTATAGACGAAGGATCCCGCACGGTCCAAGGTGTGGCTTCCCTGCTCGATCAGATGGGGATAGAGGTTGCTACGAATCAAGATTATTTTCAATGGGTTTGCAGAGAAAAAGTTTCCTTAAGTTGTGGCCCGGCGAATTATGAGGCGGCCGTATGCAAGTAGCTGTCGTCGGCGGAAAGCTGCAGGGAGTCGAGGTGGCTTATCTTGCACTACAGGCGGGATGGGAGGTCTTACTCATCGACCGGGATCCACACGTTCCGGCAAGAGGGTTTGTCCACTCCTTTATCCGGTTGGATGTCACAAAAGATACAACAGAACTTTCAGACATCTTCAAGGATATGGACCTCATTATCCCCGCATTAGAAAATGATAATGCTCTCAAATCTTTGAAAGACTTGGCGAAGAGGAAACAATATCCGCTAGCTTTTGACGATACGGCTTATACAGTCACTTCATCCAAACAAGAATCTGACACGCTTTTTAAGGAGATAGGACTTCCTGCGCCACAATCCTGGCCTGGATGTGGGTTTCCCATAATCATGAAACCCTCAGGGCTGAGCGGAAGCCAGGGGATTCAAAAAATTGACAATCGGGAGGAACTGACTTCGTTCGATCAGGAAAAAAATCTTCAAAACGAAAATTGGATTATCCAAGAGTTTCTTGAAGGTCCTTCCTACTCCCTGGAGGTTGTCGGCGTTAACGGAAATTACTATTCACTTCAGCCCACGATTATCGAAGTCGACACGATGTTCGACTGCAAGAGAGTTGTCGCCCCAACGAGCCTTTCAGAAGCTCTCGAGAACAGATTCACTGAAATCGCTATTGCCGTTGCTGAAGCTATCAACCTAAAAGGAATTATGGATATTGAGGTCATCCTTCATAAGAACGAGCTGAAAATCCTGGAAATCGACGCCCGCTTACCCAGTCAGACACCCACAGCCGTGCTCAAATCAACCGGCATCAACATGCTTGAGCTCCTGTACGACATATTCAATAAAGGGAAAATTCCCGTTATTCCAACGATTGGGGATGAGAAGCCAGTCATTTATGAGCATATCAGAGTGAATCCCAATACATTAGAAGTGTCTGGCGAACATATCATTTCAGAAGCGCGACCTCTTCGTTATCAAACGGACTTTTTCGGGGCTGATGAGGCTCTCACGGATTTTGACCCGGATCATCGGATCTGGGTGGCGACCTTGATTTTAACCGGGAGAACTCAAACAGAGGTCGTCCAGAAGCACCACCGTGTTCTGGAAACAATTCGTAGAACTTTCGGACTGCAAGAGTGTTCGGACCCGCATCCGGGATTGTAATAAGATTTATTGTTCTAAAAAGAACTGAAAAAACAGGTGTGATATGACACGTTTAAGTAGTGAGTTGATTTCAGGAATGAGTGAGACTATCGCTGCCTACGACCTCGAACTCATACAAAAGTCAGGCCTAACGCTGAGACAGATCGCTGCCAGGACAGCCGGTTTGTCCGAAGAAATCCTGTGTGAGGCTTTTCGCTCTGAATGTGTTGCCGTAATTCCAGTCACAGCAGGTCAGGGCGTGATCGAGGGATTCACACAGTCCGTCGAAGGTATCATTGAACACTTGGGCTGTCCTTGTTTTATCACAGCAAATAGTGATGCCGCAGGATTGGCAGAAGGTATCGAAAAAGGCGCGACGATCGTCTTTCTGGCAGATGACAACCGTTTTATTGCGGTCAACGTCTCTCAAAAGCGCGTCATCGACAATGCAGAGTCGACCGGATGGAGTTATGCCTATGCTTTAGATGCCTGTGCCGGCGGTCTGAATGGGCGAGAAGTGCTTCTCATCGGTGCAGGCCGAGTGGGGAAAAATGCCTTACACACTCTCCTTAGACTCGGAGCCAAAGTGGGCGTTTTCGATATCGATGGATCGAAAGTTCAGTCTCTGGTTGACAAATTCAAAATCAAACGGGTAGAAAATCTATCCGAAGCATTGAACCTGTATACCCTTTTCTTTGATGCCTCCCCTGCCTCTGATATCATACACGCAGAACACATCAAACCGGAGACAGCTATCGCAGCATGCGGCATACCAATCGGTTTGAGTGATGAGGCTCTTCTCCTCGTCGAAGAACGGCTCATCCATGATCCTCTTCAACTGGGAACCGCGGCAATGCTTTCCATGGCCGTTTGCCATGGATTGAATGATAAAAGTGGGGGGCGGATCGGACGGATCGCATAGACCCTAAATCTATGAAGCCGGGTGTAACTCCCGGGCTCCCCGCCAATAGGATATCTGCGTCCGAAATGGTCGCGAAATTGATGATACGAATGTAAAATGGCTGGAAAAACGATCAAAGACAAATACATCCGTAAGCAGGTTGATTTTTTTTCTCTGGTCGAAAAGATTAAACTGTGGCCTTCACGAAGCGGTAAGCTGCACGGGATAAAAGCCTTTACTGTGAAGGGATCTCTTGCAGAGATCACAACTCACTGTAATAAGACATTTATGGTTCGACATTCCAAGCGAAGCCGGGCCGCTCGCTGGCTGCGGAACAAATTGTACTTCCAGAGCTGTCAAAAATGCAATATTCCCGAGTGGAAGATCACAAAGTACCAGAAAACACACTTCAACCAGCATCGCGGTTCACTTCTGAGAAAGGAGACAAATTAATTATTTCTTTTAGATATTACGAAAATAATCTTCTGGTATAACAGGGATGAACAATTTATCTTTCCTGTCGATCTTGATAAGAACAGAAGAAAATATAAAAGAAATTCAAAAAGAAAGGAGGTGATTAAGAAATGAAGAAAATCAGAACGAGAATGGGAGATGGCTCCCTTGTGGAGCTCACAGAAAGCGAACTCAGGCGAGAGTTTGAAGAAGGCACTCAAGATGCTGCCGAAAGAGGAAAAATCCCTGCACTCACCCAGGATGAACTTGATCATCTTTTCGATATTTACAGTTCCCCTTCCCGGGCGGTGGGAGTGGAAATGGGAAATGAAGTCATCTTTACATATGATTCGACATGCGGCGAAGTGCAGCGCACACTCACACCGATTGACAGGACGCAATCACTCCAATTGTTCGAAAGAATGTTGGGAGCCGATACTGTGGAACTCGGACACAACGACTACAGCTTTAAAGCCGTCAAGCCTGTCATCAGCTACGAACGGAATGTCCTGGAGCAAGCCCTGCTGATCACAACTGTCCCCGTACTCTACGGGGCCATGCCCAATCTGGGACTGTACTACCGACCCGAGGGACCGGTCCAGAATCCCTCTGAACTCATGGCCACAGGCAAAATCAAAGAGGCCAGAGAGGCTCTTGAAGAAGCCATCGAGTATGCGGTCAAAGATATGGTATATGTGGCGAGCGAGCTGTATGAATCTGGCGTGGACGCCATCGACTTCGATACGACAGGTTCTGCAGGAGATCCTGACTTTCTGGCCGCTCTGCGGGCAGTGGAAATCTTAAAGGAGAAGTATCCGGATTTGTGTGTCGAGATGGGCATGTCGGGTGAATTTATCCTGGGGATGCACGGTGAATTGACCTACAAGGACGTCCGGCTAGCCGGATTGTATCCTCATCAACAAGTCCAGCTTGCCGAGAAGGCGGGAGTTACGATTTTCGGGCCTGTTGTCAACACCAACACGAGCAAGACTTGTGCATGGAACGTTGCGCGTGTCGTCACTTTTCTGAAGTTCTGTGTAGAACAGTCGAACATCCCCGTTCATGCAAACATGGGAATGGGTGTCGGGGGGTTACCAGTGACGCCTTTCGTCCCCATCGATGCGGTCTCGAGAGCGTCGCAAGCCGTGGTTGAGATCACTCGCCTCGATGGTTTGTAGGTGGGCGTGGGAGATATTCTCGGCATGGCCGCGACTCACGCAATTGCGTCGGGCATGGGCGGGATGCGAACTGCCGGAGATCTGGTGGCGCGCATGCAAATGTCCCGAGGCATGAAAATCAAGGAAGCCAAAGAGTACGTGGCCGACAAACTGAACGTTTCACTCATCGAACTCAGCGATCCACTCGTGATGTCTGAACGCAGAGAAGATTTAAAACTGGGATTGATCAATCCTCCACCCGACTATGTCAAGGGGATCGAATCCAAATTCCACATCGCAGAGCTTCTGGGAATCGAAATCAACTCCCTCCGTAGATTCAAAGAGAAGAGCGGAATTTAATCAGGCGCCGGAAAAGACAGTTCTGTAGGCGAGGACTTATTTAAAGACATGCGATGTATTGAAGGGAGAGCTATAAGTTCTTATTTTGTCTGTTGCATTTACTTAAGTCATTGAAAAAAATAAAATATTAAGAGAAAAGAATTATCATAAAAGAAGAAGAGGAATTAATGAAAATAAATAATGGGTGTAAGGCTATTGTGGTCATACTGCTTCTGTTCTCGACCGTCAATTTTGTCCTCGCTCAAAGTGGAAGGGGCAAAGGGAGGCTTAAAGGGGAAGCTCGCAAGCTTCCCCTTTTTTATTTCTGTGGATAATGTACTGGAGGTAGCCATATGTTTTCATTTAAGAAGATCATCGTTTTCCTAATTGCATTATCTTTACTATTTTCGGGCTATGCATTTGCCCAGAAGACAATTTTATTAAAAGAGAACCTTATCTGGGAAATTATTGCAGAAGTATCAGGGGTATTGCAGCTAAATAATATAATGCAGATGGCTCCGTATGAGATGAACAGACCGGAGAGCGAATACCTCGAAAATTACCGTGAAACAGATTTTATGCTGAATATCCTGAAGCAATACGGTTTCTCGGATGTTCATGTAGAGAAATTTGATTCCGATCCGCAGTGGGATGCGGTC
>RCNB010000740.1_pt1 | contig 21238 bp, 16 predicted proteins | sample 2041321 | NCBI WGS metagenome assembly RCNB01 (sample SAMN09708232, study PRJNA481090) | Marine sediment metagenome, whole genome shotgun sequencing project. | reverse complement strand
TTGCATTCGCACTTGATATGCCGGCGAGCTTTGAACCAGATGAAGACTATGGTTATTCAAATACCAATTATTTATTGCTTCGCAGACTTATTAAAAAGGTGGTGGGTTATCGCGATCACCAATATATCAAGGAGAAAATTTTAATACCGCTTGGGCTAAAAAACACCTTCGGATCGCTTAGTGAAGTCAATATAGACGATGTTATGAGTGGCTATTACGTTGGTTATGAGGAAGATTTAAAGACAGATAACCAAGGGATGTTAGCTACAGCAGAGGATGTAGGCATATTCTTAAGGGCATTAAATGATGGCTCAGTGTTTGATGAAGGCGAACAAGAAATCTATACTTCCATTTACGTTTATGAACATACTGGTCTGGTTGTTGGTTATCAGAGTATTGCAAAATACCACGAAGATATAGACACGGTTGTTATTCAATTTATGAATACCACTAATTTTGATGGATACAACTGGAATTTATCAGAGGTCTTTTATAGTCGAATTGTAAAAATAGTGAGACGTAAAAAAAGCTCATAACAACGCGTATAGTCAATTGTTTGCTTTCTGTGAACTCGGAAAATCCTACCTATTTCTCACTGGTTCGTTTTCTATTTATTAACTTAGTTCTGACCAAAGTAACTAAACATAACCCATACGTTGACAGCGATTTGAATAAGGAAAAACTATTAAAGGAATATGAATAAAATAATTTTAATAGCACTATTATGTGTTTCTATAGTGGCTTGTAAGCAAAACTCAAAAAACACTAAAAAAGATCAAATTCAAAATACCAATACAGCTGAGGAAACAGCTAAAATGAGATCGACTATTTACGGTAATTATGTAGATGACAGCTATGAAAAAAGAGCAGAGGGGTTCGATTGGGTTGCTGTATCTATTAAGGAACATACAGATAAATCAATTTCTGTTTCTGTACGTTCCCGAGCCGACAAAAAAAAACCAAGTTGCACGTTTGACACTAAGGCCTTTAAAAAAGGTAAAAACTTATATGAAACAATTTACGACGGCAAGAAAATTTTTTTCGAATTTACTGAATACAAAATAACTATTTCAACGAAAAATGAAGAAGATTCAAATGTACTAAACTTCTTTTGCAATGGAGGAGCAACCATAGCAGCCACCTATAAAAAAATCAACGAAGATTTAGACTCCAAACAAATAGACCTGACTTCGTTCACTAAAGTATTGAACTTGCAAGGTGTTGGTTTCAATATATCTTCAATAAAAAAGAATGGCAAAAAAACGCTCACTATTTTTACATTCGGGCTAAAAGAACGCGACTACAATGAATCATTCGACATCGAGGGTGAACAAATTATCAATGCAGAAGTGGAAGACCTTAATTCGGATGGTTCACCAGAACTTTTTATTTATACGCAATCAATTGGTAGCGGAAGTTATGGAAATGTTTATGCCTTTTCGGTGAACAATAAAAAATCAATGAGTCAGGTTTATTTTCAACCAACAGCAGAAAATGACAAAATCAACAAAGGATATATGGGGCATGATGAATTTTCGGTTGTGGAGAATTCTTTGACTCAACGTTTCCCAATATATAAAAAAGGAGATACCAATGCAAAACCAACTGGAGGCACTCGGCAAGTTTCCTACAAGCTAATTGATGGAGAGGCTTCGAGAAAATTAAAAGTGGATAAAATTACTGAATATTAACAACGCCCGTCAACAACGTATAAAATTAATTGCTAGAGCGTGTTTAATTGGAATTAAGGAAACTACTGTATGTCGTTGACAAAATCCCTTTTTGCTATCTTAGTGCTTGCGCAATTAACCACAAACAAACCGTTATAAACAATGTAACAAAGATTCATGGTTTTCGTCATCTTTAAAAGATAATCTAATAATTAAATGTCAAAATCAACACTCGAAACTAAAGAAGCCTGGAAAACAATAATTTTATTTTTAATACTACTCACTGCTCTAAGTTCAATAGCTTATTATGCAATTTTAAAATTAAACCCAACTAGTATTTACGTTGGTGCATTGATGATGTCACCGGCTTTAGCAGCATTCATTACCCTGAAAATTAAGAAGCGACCTATTTCAACTTTACCGTGGAGTCTAAAAGAACTGAAATATTTAAAACTCGCATACTTCACTCCTATACTGTATGTTTCCATTGCTTATGTCTTAATTTGGTTATTTGGTTTCGGAAATATCATAAATACCGAAAAAATTTCACTGTGGAGTGATGAATTAGGTCTTGCTGATTCTAATCAAACACTCGTAATAACAGTAATGATTTTTCTATTACTAACTGTTGGTGTAATCAAAAATTTAGGTTCTACACTAGGTGAAGAAATAGGATGGCGTGGCTTTTTAATATTCGAATTGAGAAAAGTAATGTCTTTTAAATCAGTAGCCATTGTAAGTGGAATCATTTGGGCAATTTATCATTACCCCATAATTAATTTAATGTATGGAAGCGGTGAATATCTTTTGTTACATATGAGTGCTTTTACTATTATGATCATTGGGATGTCCGTTATTTTGGCATATTACACCTTTAAATCGAACAGTTTGTGGCCGGCGGCTCTCTACCATTCTATTCATAATATTTACATTCAAAAAATATGTACTCCTTTAACCATTGCAAATGATCATACGACCTTCTGGATTGATGAATATGGATTTATGATTCCGATTGTAACGACTATTTTTGCTGTTTACTTCTGGAGAAAAGCTGAAAAAGAAAATTTATAAAATAAAACACCTTGCCTAAGTACAGTTATAATTCGTTCTTCTCTTTCTAAAGAGAATTAAAATTTTACTACATTTAAACAATAGAAGAAACTATGAGCCTTGTAATATGCAACTGTTACTAAGGGTTTAGACAACGTAAGTAGGTGGTGGTTATAGAAATCTCTTGACACAACAATTGCCAAACCACAACCAAACCATAGCCCAAAGCGTTAGTATTCATTGAAAAATCATGATAGATATAGACAGAATCCAAAACAAACAAATCGGAAAAATCTATAAACCACTATATGTAAGTGAATATAGTACAGTACGACAGTTTCTAAACAAAAAAGAATTAAAGCCTGATTCTGAACTTATCATTTTTCAGATAGATTCGGAGTATTTGGCATTTTCAAAACATTTAATGGCATTCCATCATATTGCAGAGGGATATATAAATGAAATTCCATATATGCTTACCTTTTGTGTAATCTGTAATACAGGAATGATTATGAATCCAGTTGTAAATAAAGAAATGCTCCACTTTTATGTGGCTGGTGTTTATAACGGAATGTTATTAATGTCTGATAAAGAAACTGGATCGTATTGGGATCATATTACGGGTCAAGGATTATTTGGGAAATATGAAAATCATCAACTTGAAATATTACAATCCCATCAAGTATTAACAGCTAAAGAGATATTGGAACAATATCCAGATTGCTTATACGGATTGACCAAGATGAATTTTATTCAAAAATTGATCGCTAAATTCCAAAACTGGAAAGCAAACACGAATGGTAAAGGTTTTTTACCTCCAGGTTTTAGAAATTCAATGTCAGTAGTAGATAACAGATTGCCTGAAATGGAAATGGGTTTAGGAGTTTGGCTTGATTCAAAAGCAAGGTTTTACTCGATAAAATTGATTAAAAAAAACGGAAATTACCTTTTTGATAAATTTAATAATCAGACTTTATTCATTTACATTTCACCAGCGACCTCCACACCTACTGCTATTTACCGAGATGAAATCACAACTGTTTCTTTTAAAGGCGAAAAATTGTCTTTTCATAATGGAGATTATTTACTTGGAGGCATTCTATATGATATAGATGATAAAAAAATGGACTTTAGCTCTCCAAATCACATTTTTTCTAGGTGGTATGGTTTTGTTGCAACATTTTACAAATGTGAAATAAAAACGAAAGACAACAACATGTATGATTAATTGCTAGCGCCGGTTCGACACTCGTGTCATTTGAATTAATTAACTTAGGCGTACGTTGAAAAATCACAACTGATTTTCTGCAACGAACTATGCACCAATCGTTAGTAAACATTCAATACCAACCATTATGAAAAAACGTGATTTCCTAAAAAACATACCACTGGTGGTATTAGGAGCCCCATTTTTTGGTAGTATTTTAGCTTCTTATGCAAGCGAAGCCGCAAAAATACCGGCAAATAAATTAGCTTCTAGTGAAGATTTTTGGTTAAAAGTGCGTCAAGATTATAAACTCAAACCAGAATATATCAATTTAGAAAGTGGTTATTATAATATCATTCCTACTCCAACTCTAAATGCGCTTCATAAAAACATAAATATGGTTAATTACGAAGGTTCATATTATATGCGAACTGTGCAATGGGATAACAAAAAACGTATGTCGGAAAAGTTAGCAAATATTATTGGGGCCGCAGCAAAGAATGTAATCATTACTCGAAATACAACCGAATCTTTAAATATGATTATTAAAGGGTTTGATTGGCAAGAAGGAGATGAAGCAGTATATGCAATTCAAGATTATGGTGCTATGAAACTAATGTTTGAGCAAGTTGCAAAACGATTTGGAATCATAAATAAAGAAATTTCAGTACCCAATCATCCTAAGTCAGATGAAGAAATTGTGCAAGTTTACGAAAAGGCGATTACCGCAAAAACCAAATTGCTTATGGTTTGTCATATGATTAATATTACGGGACAAATCTTACCAATTAAAAAAATTTGTCAAATGGCCCATAGTAAAGGCGTAAAGGTGATGGTAGATGGGGCACATTGTGTTGGTCATTTTGAATTTGAAATTAAAGACCTAGAATGTGATTACTACGGTTCGAGTTTGCATAAGTGGTTGGCAGTTCCATTAGGTACAGGTCTGTTGTATGTTGCTGATGAACATATAGATAAACTATGGCCAATTTTTGCAGAAGACAAAAAAGAACCGGGCGATATTTCTCGGTTAAATCATACAGGAACAATTCCTGTATATCATGACTTAACCATAGAAAGTGCAATAGATTATTATACATTACTTGGTGGTGCTAGAAAAGAAGCTCGATTGCGCTATTTACAAGAATATTGGACTAAAAAAGTGAGGAATGTAAATGGAATTAAAATAAACACACCTAAAGAATCTCATAGAGCTTGTGGAATTGCCAATGTTGGAATTGAAGGGATAGAACCTGCAGATTTAGCAAAAAAACTACTAAATGATTATAACGTTTTTACAGTTGCTATTAAATATGCAAATGTACATGGATGTAGAATTACACCAAATGTATTTACTACCACTGAAGAGTTAGACGTATTTGTAAAAGCTTTAAAAGAAATGGCAGCATAAGTAGTGAGTTATTGATTAACATACGTTTGCTTACACTGTGTATAATTAATTGCTAGCGCCGATTCGCCACTCGTGTCATTTGAATTAATTAACTTCGTCGTACGGTGAAAAATCACAACTGATTTTCTGCAACTAACCATACACCAACCGTTGTAATCAATTAAAAAACAACTAAATGTTCATACCAAATTCTTATAAAAATGAGAATATTGAAGAAGTTAAGAGCTTTCTTAATGAAAATAGTTTTGGAATTTTAATCGGTCAAGTTAATGGAAAGATTTCTGGAACTCATATTCCAATGGAACTCGATACGGATGAAAATGGAGAAGACGTTTTGGTTGGTCATATTGCAAAAGCAAACCCTCAATCAAAAAACTTAAAAAACAACCAAGAAATATTAGCTATTTTTAACGGTCCACACAGCTATATTTCGTCTTCTTGGTACCAAAAGGAGGATGTTCCTACTTGGAACTATGTAGCTGTTCACGTTTATGGAAAAGTAAAAATAATAGAAGGAAAAGAACTACTTGAATCTTTAAAAAAATTGGTTGATAAATACGAACAGACTTCAGAAAACCCTGTTTCTGTAGAAAAAATGTCAAGCAGAACACTTAAACAAATAAATGGAATTGTTGGTTTTTCTATTAAAATAAATGAAATACAAGCTGCTTACAAGCTTTCTCAAAATAAAGAAGACACAGATTATCATACTATTACAAGTAAATTAGAAAAAATTGGAGATTCAAATTCAACAGGCATTGCTGAAGAAATGAAAAAGACGAAAAAGTAGTCGTTTACAACAACGTGCATCATTAATTACGGCTTCATTTCCTCATAGGGAATTGCTAGCCCCAGTTTGCTACGTCGGTGTCACTTGAATTAATTAACTTCGTATTACATTGGAAAATACTAATCTACTTTCAGAAACTAACCATAACGAAACCGCTGTGCCGATTAAAAAAATAAATTTATTGATGAAAAACATAATTTTTATAGTAGCATGTCTGGTCCTGGTTTCTTGTTCAAATAAGTATCAGCAAGTGGCGAATTCAGACGATGATTATCAGATAATTCCGAAACCTCAAAAACTAACCATAGCCAACGGTCGTTTTCTACTAAATTCAAATACAAAAATAATTTGCATCACAAGCTTAAGTCAAGAAGCGGAATATCTTTCTAACATGTTGAGTAAGACCTTAGGTGTTGATCTCACCATTGATTCTACCGGTAACGCTAGTGGAAACATCCAACTAAAAATTGACTCTGCTATTGATAATACGGAAGGCTATAATTTATCTGTGGAATATGATGCGATCGTTATTTCGGGAAAAACGACCACTGGTATTTTTTATGGTATACAATCGTTGCGACAGTTATTGCCTGCAGAAATTGAGAATGGTGACCATGATATAAAAGAATTAACGATTCCGGCAGTAACGATTAGTGATAGTCCACGATATGCATATAGGGGGATGCATTTAGATGTTGGACGTCATTTTTTTCCGGTAGCATCTGTTAAGAAGTATATAGATTTAATAGCAATGCATAAAATGAATACCTTTCATTGGCATTTAACGGAAGACCAAGGATGGCGGATCGAAATTAAAAAATATCCCAGATTAACAGAAGTTGGAGGCTTTAGAAAAGGAACTGCAATTGGGCTTGCAGGGACAAAAAATGCACCATATACCTATGATGATGTACCGTATGGAGGTTTTTATACTCAGGAAGAAATAAAAGAAGTAGTTGCCTATGCTGGGGCCAGGCATATTACAGTAATTCCCGAAATAGAACTGCCAGGACATTCATTGGCTGCATTGACTGCTTATCCACAATTTGGAAATACTAATGGGCCCTATGAAGTGGCAAAAAGATGGGGAATTTTTACCGAAACATATGCGCCTACAGAAGCAACATTTGGATTCTTAGAAGATGTTCTTAAAGAAGTAATGGCGCTTTTCCCAAGTAAGTTTATTCATATTGGCGGTGATGAAGCCTTAAAAAAAGAATGGGAAGAAAGTGCTTATGCTCAAGAAGTAATAAAAAGAGAAGGACTTAAAAACGAGCACGAATTGCAAAGTTATTTTATAAGACGAATAGAAAAATTCTTAAATTTAAATGGTCGAAATATTATTGGTTGGGATGAAATTCTTGAAGGCGGTCTGGCACCAAATGCAACTGTAATGTCTTGGCGTGGTGTTGAAGGTGGTATTGCCGCCGCTAAGCAACATCACACAGTCATAATGACACCAGGAACACATTGTTATTTCGATTATTACCAAGTAGGAAAAGAGGGACAAAAAAATGAACCTATTACAGGTAGTAAAAGACATACTACTGTAGAAAAAGTCTATTCTTATGAACCAACTCCCTCATCACTAACTTCTGAGGAAGGAAAGTATATTCTAGGCGCGCAAGGAAACGTATGGACAGAGTATATGCCCACTTGGGATCTAGTAGAATATAACGTATTACCAAGAATGACTGCTTTGTCAGAAGTAGTATGGTCATCTAAAAAAAATAGAGACTGGGAAGATTTTAATAGCCGTTTACAGCATATCGTAAAACGATACGATGCTCTTGGATATAATTATGCCAAGCACAGTATTGATACAGAATAATAACTGGTTACAACAATGATTATAAATAATAACTTGTACTCGCCTATTCTGAAAAATCTTTAGCTTGGTGTTTCCTTGTAGCGTTATGAACGAACCCACGCAACTACTCATCGCTGAGGTCGTTGTACTTAATTGAAAAAATGACAGGAATCGAAATATTAACAGAAAGAACGAAATTAAGATTGATTAAGTTCTCGGATTTAGGTTCAATTCATAAATTACATGAGTTACCTGAAACAGATGAATTTAACACGCTCGGAATTCCAGAAAATATTGAAGAAACTAAATCTATAATCGGGCCTTGGATTGCTGAAAATAATTTAAATGTAATAAAAAATTACACTTTTGTAATTGAAAACAAATTGACTAAAGAATTTATTGGATTATTTGGACTTAAACTAGGCAACGGAAAATTTAAAAGAGGTGAAGTTTGGTATAAAATACATCCTACTTTTTGGAAAAAAGGTTTTGCAACTGAATCTTTAAAAGCGATTATCCATTTCGGGTTTGAAACTCTTAAATTACATCGTATTGAAGCTGGGTGTGCAATACATAATATTGGGTCTATAAAAGTTCTTGAAAAAGCAGGAATGATAAGAGAAGGACTCGGTAGACAAGTATTGCCTTTAAAATCAGGATGGTCGGACAATTATGAATATTCGATACTTGAAACTGACGAACGGACAAGAAACTAAACACAACAATCGAAAAAATAACAATCGAAATAAAAATAAATTAAAGAGTTATGACATCAAATAGCACACTTATAAATAACAAACTGAAGTACATGAGAAAAAATATTCATTTTATATTAATAGTATTAGTACTACTAGGCTGTAAAGAAAATAAAACTATTGATACCTTAGATGCAAGCTCTAATGCAACAGTTTACTTTAACGGAGATATTGTTGATATGGTCGGTGCACAACCCAACTACAAAGAGGCATTAGTAGAAAAAGATGGAAAGATTATTTTCGTTGGTGATAGCGAAAAAGCCATGGAATTTGCCGGTCAAGGACATAAAATGATTGACCTTGATGGAAAAACACTTTTACCGGGTTTTATTGATGGCCATTCTCATTTTGCGAGTTTTGGTATTCAAGCAATTGGAGCTCAAATATTACCCCCACCAGATGCTGGAGCAAATAACATTGCTGCACTTATTGATATCTTAAAGGAATGGAACACTGTTGAAAATAGAGCGCTTACAGGATGGATTTTCGGTAGCGGATTTGATGATTCTGTTTTAGAAGAAAAACGTTTTCCAACGAAAGAAGATTTAGACAAAGTATCAACTGAATATCCTATAATGCTTTTACATATCTCTGGGCATTTTGCTTCTCTAAATTCTAAAGGATTAGAAAAGTTAGGTATAACGGCAGCTACAAAAGACCCAGAAGGCGGACTCATAAGAAGGTTACCAAATAGTAAAGAGCCCAATGGTGTGTTAGAAGAATTAGCTGCTATTCCAAATTTCGCTAAGGCATTGACCCCAGCCTCAGAGGAAGCCCTTTTAAAATTAATGACAGCCGGGCAAGACATGGCATTATCCTATGGCTATACCACAGCACAAGAAGGTCGTGCCATGGAACAGCATGATTTACTGGCTGCATTTGCAGAAAAGAACTTCTGGAAATTAGATGTTGTATCGTATATCGATTATCAATTTTCACAACATATGGATAGTAAATGGAATTCAAAAACTTATAACAATCGTTATCGTATTGCTGGATTAAAACTTACGCTAGATGGTTCGCCACAAGGCAGAACGGCCTGGAGAACGACGCCCTATCTTTTACCACCTGATGGAGCTAGTAGAGATTACATTGGTTATCCTGCGCTTCCAAAAGATGAAGACGTCACCGCTATTTATGAAAAAGCGTTTAAGAATAATTGGCAAATCCTGACTCATGCCAATGGTGATGCTGCTATGGATCAAATGATTCGTACTATGACGCCTCTAGCCGAAAAATATGGCAATGATGACCGTAGAAATGTCTTAATTCATGGACAATATATAAGAGAAGATCAATTGGATGCCTTTAAAGATTTAAAAGTAATTAACTCCTTATTTCCACTACACACCTTTTATTGGGGCGATTGGCACAAAGAAATTATTGGAGACTCGTTAGGCAACAAAATTAGTCCCGTAAAAACAGCCTTAAATAAAGGTCTAAACATCACCATACATACGGATGCTCCAGTGGCATTACCAAATTTGATGCGCGTGGTATGGACTGCCGTGAATAGAACATCGCGATCTGGTCAAATTATTGGTGAAGGTGAAAGATTAACTCCTTATGAGGCTTTAAAAGCAATTACTATTTGGTCTGCCTACCAACATTTTGAAGAAAGTAATAAAGGAACTTTAGAAGAAGGAAAATTAGCAGATATGGTGATACTTGATAATAATCCGTTAAAAGTAGAACCAGATGCTATTAAAGATATTCAAGTAGTTGAAACCATAAAGGAAGGACAAACTATTTTCAAAAAATAACCGCTGCCACACATTTCATACATAAAACTCAACAGATCTTTTTGATGTTATAGAGAGATTATGTTGAAACTTAAATAATAACGATATGACAAGCCAATCAATAAAATCCATCCTTTTAGAATCATTAAAAGCAGCAGAAAAAACACTAGAAAAAGACCTGAACCAAGATGAGCAATCAAAAAATCTGATACAATATTTATTAGACTTTTTTAAATTTGTAGGCATTGGTACTGTAGAAAAACTTGCGCTACAGAGTAGAAATTATATTAAAGATCAAGTACAGATTGGAATTGATATGTTTGTCAGTAAAGTATCTTCAGCAATTTCATCCTTAGTAAATTTAATTGTTGGGTTTTTGGTTGTTAGCATTGGTTTAGTTTTTGGAGCAATTGCACTATCATTATTTTTGGGAGAATTGTTAGGGAGTAATGCGCTAGGATTTGTAATTTCAGGTGTTTTATGGATTGTTGTGATGCTTACCACTTTAAAAATTCTTTTCAACAAAAAAAAGCTAGAACATTTTATAGCTAAAAAGATAAAAATCCATTAACAAAAAAAACATAATAGCGCTAAAGTGTATAATTAATTATGACAGAATAATCATCGCGGACTCCCAAAGCATTGTGACCCTAACCTGAACACAACCAAATAGTTACCTGTAATTAAACAATATGAACGAAGTAATTGAACATAAAAATTGGTTGAAACGAAATTGGAAATGGCTCACGATAGTGTTTGGAGTATTCTTCATTGTTCTCAGAGTGATTTCTACCTCTCAAATTGGAGCAAATGTATCTGACATTGTAAAAGCATATGCCGACCCTGATCTTATCGATAGCGCACTATTAACGGCGCAAGACAATGAGGAAGTAAAACAACTATTGGGAACATTGAAACCAATAGACAAAATGGCAATCTTTGAAGGAACTACAAAATATTCAAACAATGATAATTCAATTGATATAAGTGTTCGTATAAAAGGTTCTAAAGGAAGAGGAAGAATGAGGGTTTTTGCTGATAGAAATGTAGACCAATGGGAATATAAAGAAATTATTATTAGAATTAAAAAGCTCAAAAAAACAATTACAATAATTGAAAGAAAAGAATAAAAAATACGGGTAACAACAGCTTTAATTCATTGCTACGGAATTTCATCGTAAGAAATCACGAACTCCAGGTCACTGTGCTCGTGTCACTTATATTAATTAGCTTCGTGGGACGTCGGAAGATCACAACTGATTTCTCGCCAAGATTGAATGATTTTCTAAAAATTAAAATTTAATAGTATGTTTTATCTAACCCAAGCTGTTCATAGAAATGCTCAAATAAGAAAAAACATGATTGCTACGGTACATGGTAATCGACAAAGAACTTGGGCTGAAATTAAAGAAAGAGTGGCTCGATTTGCAAGTGGCTTGCATTCACTTGGTATTGATACTGGTGATCGTATAGCTATTTTGTCGCTCAACTCAGATCGATATTTTGAATATTATTTTGGTGTACCGTGGGCAGGTGCATGTGTGGTACCGCTTAACATTAGATGGTCACCAAAAGAAAATGCTTACTCTATAAAAGATGCTGGAGTACGAATTTTACTTGTAGATGACGCTTTCGCTTCGATGATTCCGGCACTTTTACAAGAGGATATAAAACTAGAGCATATTATTTACATAGGTGACAACGAAACACCTAAGGGAATGATAAATTATGAAGCCCTGATAAGCAAAAATGAAATTATAGAAGATACCTTTAGAAACAATGATGATCTCGCCGGGATATTCTATACAGGTGGTACTACTGGCTTTCCAAAAGGAGTAATGCTAACTCATACTAACTTATGGTCATCGGCTATTTGTCTTTTAAACGATATAAACTTAGACCAGCATGCTCGTATTTTGCACACAGCCCCCATGTTCCATATAGCGGATGGAGCCATGACGCAAGCAGGAATGCTGGCGGGTGCAACCCATGTATTTATACCCATGTTCACACCCCAAGGAACCATTGAAACACTAGACCATCAAAAGATTACGCACACGTTGATGGTACCCGTAATGATTCAAATGATCCTGAAAGAGCCGGCAGTGAGGAGTGCAGATTTATCACACCTCCAGTATCTAATATATGGAGCCTCGCCAATTTCAGAAGCAGATTTGATTCAGGCGATGGATACATTTTCAAATGCAAATTTCTGTCAAGGTTACGGGCAAACTGAATTATCACCTTTAGCGACTCTTTTAACAGCAGAATATCATGTAACGGAGGGCCCCAATTCGGGAAAACTTAAATCAGCAGGAAGGGCAATTTCCTGTGTAGAAATCCGAATAGCTGATGTTGATGGAAAACAAGTCAATACTGGCGTGATAGGAGAAATAATTGTGAAAGGGCCCAATGCCATGATTGGGTATTGGAACAAGCCAAAAGAGACAGCTACGTCTCTTAGAAATGGATGGGTACATACTGGAGACGCTGGCTATATGGATAAAGATGGCTTTGTATTTTTAGTTGATAGAGTGAAAGATATGATTGTCTCTGGGGCTGAGAATGTTTACTCGGTAGAGACAGAAAATGCAGTGATGAACCATCACGCAGTCCTGCAGGTAGTGGTTATAGGTATCCCTTCTGACAAATGGGGTGAACAAGTCCATGCAGAAGTCATTCTAAAAGAAGGCCATACCGCAACTGAGGCTGAAATAATTTCTAAAACAAGTGAATACATTGCAAATTATAAATGCCCAAGAAGTATAAAATTTAGAACTGAACCATTCCCTATATCGGGAGCTGGTAAGCTCTTGAAACGAGAGGTCAGGAAAGTTTATTGGAATGGAAAGGACCGACAAATAGGCTAAAAAACTTATAAGGTGGACTCTTTATGAACACCTCAAAAAACGGAATTAAATTAAATAATTAATTGAGAGCATAACACACTGTATAAAAGGTTATGCTTATTAAAATAAATAGAAACATAAATGACTTTTATAGAAGCACAAGAAGATATGCGTAAATCCTACTTTGGAGGTGGCCCGGGAGCGTTTGCGTCTGGAATTGTATGGTTAACAGCTGGAATTACTGCATTAATTAGCACAAAACAAATCAGTGTATTAGTGTTCTTTTTTGGAGGAATGCTAATTCACCCCATAGGAATAATGTTGTCCAAGGCCCTAAGTCGCACTGGAAAGCATAAAAATGGAAACCCATTATCCTATCTCGCATTGGAAAGTACTTTCATGCTATTTATTGGACTATTTATAGCGTATTTAACGCTACAAATTCGTCCTAATTGGTTTTTTTCAATAATGATATTAATTATTGGCGGACGATACTTGATATTTTCTTCAATTTATGGAATGCGTCTTTACTGGCCCTTTGGAGCCGTATTAATTGTATCAGGAATTGCGGGATTTCTTTTTAATACACCTTTTCATTTGATTGGATTAATTGGCGGAATAATAGAAATTCTATTTGCATTCATTATTATATATTTAGAAAAAAGGAAAATCAAAAATTGAAAAAATCTAACGCACAACGTACGTGGGTTTAACCTTTTAACTTGTTTTGAGCTTTTTTAAGGTTTTCCTTATAAATATTTAATGATTTATGTGCTATTTTTTTACCTAACGCTACCGCTTTTTTATAACAAACTACCGATTTTTCGTAATTTCCATAAGCCATATATGCTTCTCCCAAACTATCCCAAGCGTTTGAAGAATTTGGAAATTTTATACTATTTTCTTTAAAAAATTCTAAGGCATATTTAGGAGTATCCGAATTTAAAAAATCATATCCGAATTCATTAAGTGTTCTTTCATCTGGGTTATAAGAATTAAAAAATACTGTTTTAAGACTATCGGCTACTTGAATTTTCCCAGCTTCCAAATGAATTTTCATAACACCTCGTATCGTACTATTTGAAGGGTTAACAGTATAGCCACAATATTTTGAAAGTGTATTGAAATAATCTTGCAAAGCAATCATGCCTCCTGCTTCTTTAAACTTCTTGTATGAACTTCTATTTGGATAACCTTTTAGTTTGTGTACATCTTTTAAATTATTGACTCGTATATGTATTTGATGTAAAATCTCTTCAGCTTTTAAATTACTTCTATTTGATAAATAAATGATGGTAGTTTCATCATCATATAGCGCAATGAATGCACTATTTCCAGCTAATGCACCTCCATGGCCATACAGTCGTACATGGATATTTTTTTCTATAATATCATCCCAATTTCTAACCCAGCCATAACAATCTCCTTGTTTATTTGGTGTTAGCATAATTTTGGTTAATTCTGGCGATAATAACGTGTTTGACTTTACGGCTTCACTCCAAATGAATAAATCTTTAACCGTTGAGTGCATACCTCCAGCAGTATAAGCCGTTGATTGGTCTCTAAAAGGTGCCTCAGTTGTTTTACCACCATGTTCTGAAGCCCACCAATCCCATCCATAAACTTCTCGATAACTATAGCCTTTTGCCAAATTTTTTGAATTGTATTCATTAGTGCCAAATCCTGTGTTTTTTAATCCTAAAGGTTTTAGAATAGATGTGTTTAATAATTCAGAGAACGTTTTTCCTGAAACTTCTTCTAAAATAGCTCCTAAAAGATCATAGCCTAAACTGCTATAATAATAGCTCGCTCCTGGTTTGTTAACTAAATTGGTGCTACCTATTAATTCTGCTAATGCTTTCGGAGAATAACTTGTGTTTCCAAAATCTTTTAAAACCACACCTATCGCTTGTAATCCGTTATAATGTGATAATCCAGAAGTATGTGATAAGAGCTGATGAATAGTAATATGATTTGCTTTTCCTTTTGGTAAATATGGAAGGTACTTACCAATAGTATCTTGCAATTTTATTGCATTTTCTTCTACCAATTGCATAATTAGCATCGCAGTAAATTGCTTGGTTACTGAACCAATACCAAATTTAGTATCAATATCGTTTGGTACTTTATGTACTCTATCTGCTTCTCCATAGGCTTCTTCAAAAATGATTTCTCCTTTTTTAGCAACCAATACTGTTCCACTAAACGGACTTCTAATTTTAATTTTCATCCCTGGATCTTCATAACTTTCCATTAAATCGCCAATGGTTTTTGGCTCAGGTTTAAAAGCAATGAAAGCCGCCCAAACTGTTAGTGCTGATACAATGACTAAACTAATTCTTAATAAATTTTTCTTCATTTCTTTTTTGATAAATTGATTTTTTGATTGCATCAGCAAAATTAGAATGAAAAATTATATTTGGTAGGGTCAGACGTACAGCATTCTTACTGCATTTATATATCATTTGAAATGACCTGTCTGAATATCAATGATTTACAGAAATATAAAAATTAGCTCTGAATTTAAGTAGTAAGAAGGGTTAGAATAAATTTGGCACAAATGAAAGTACATTTTTAACTTCTTTATTAAACTGAGAAGTCGTTTTAACGATTATAAAGATATTGAATACTAACGCAAGTAAATACACTGTGATTAATATGTAGTCTCCAAAACCGGCTTCTCCTATAATGATGTTTGTTAGAAAAATTGAAAGTAGCATCCCAATAATGGTTAAAATACTCCATAGTAATTGGAAACTCAACATCTTTCCGGCTATGCTATCTTTAGGAGGTATTGCTTTTTTTATCTTCCAAACAATAAATGGAATGACTAGATTAATGAATGGAATAAAAACCAATAACAGTGTATATAGATTCATACGTTTTAAGGCAGCAAAATAAGCTTCAGAATATTCACTTTTAGTAGTAATATTAGTTAATGCTGAAATGTCCAAATGCAATGATTCTGCTAAAATTTTTATCGTAAAAGATCTAGGTTTAACAGTTCCTTTTTCTATACGTTGAATGGTGCTTAAAGATACATTTGCCTTTGCTGCTAGTGCCTCTTGTGACAATCCTAATTTCTTACGAGAATCGATGATAATACTTCCTAAATTTGGGTTTTCATTTTGCATAAATGAATTTATCCTATGTTAATTTAAACCGCAATATATAATAATTCAAGAACGTTATTGACAGATTTCATGTTTAAGAAAACCGCTACAAATTCTCATATTGAAAAATTGGTATTTATTTGCTAGATTAGGTGATTCAACACCGCAAAATTCGAGCACAGCGAACTAGCGAAGACAACCATACACAAACACGATATATGTACGGTTATAAAACTTCATATTATGAAGAAAAACAACATATTCAAATACGGAATTGGGATATTCATACTTGAAATAATTATTATAGGAATTTGGTTTTACTTGATAAGGTCTGAGACAAGTTCTGCCATTGGAATATTGCAAATTACACTGATATTATTCGGAATTAATCTGATTATAGGTCTCCTACTCTACTTTCTTAAAAAACCATCGGCAGTTTTGTTTTTTACTAATTCAATAATGCGCCCTATGATTTTCTATGTACTTTGGATTATGTGGTTTACCTATTTTGCAATATGAATAAGGGCCATCACCAAATAGAACAGCATAAAATCCTCAGTACAACAGGACTAATTAGTGCTAAATCTGTGTATAGTCGGAAAATCCTATGGCTTTTCTTCACGTTCGGATTCCTTTTGTTAAATTAGCTGCTGAGTAACGAACCATACACCAACCGTAGCCAATACATAATGGCCGTTCGTCTTAAAACGTTTTTTTAAATTATACACGTTCAAAATATAAATGAATTCAATAAAAAAAATTATAAAAAAATGAAAAAACGCCCTATTTTAATTTCGTTTGTAATTGCTTATTTCTTTGTAAGTGATTTTAACCTGCACGCGCAAGACAAAATCCTTCAAGAACTTGAAGAAATTGCCATTGTTGATCAAAAAATAATGATGCCAATGCGCGATGGTATTCGTTTAGCAACTGATATATATCGTCCAAAAACTGATAAAAAAGTGCCTATTATTTTTTCACGTACACCCTATAATTTTAATTCTTGGGGAGATGGAAAACAAAAAACAAGAACAGCAAAAAAAGCTTTAGAAGCCGTTAAAAGAGGGTATGCTTATATCGTTCAAAATGAACGTGGAAGGTATTTTTCAGAAGGAGAATGGGATATTTTAGGAGTTCCATTAACCGATGGTTATGATGCATTTACCTGGATGAAAAATCAATCTTGGTCTAATGGTAAAATAGGAACTCTTGGTTGTTCTTCTACTGCCGAATGGCAAATGGCTGTTGCAGCTTTAGATCATCCTTCTCATGCAGCAATGGTACCACAAGGTTATGGTGCTGGTGTTGGTAGAGTTGGTAAAATTAACGAACAAGGAAATTGGTATCGTGGCGGAGCTGAACAAATGTTATTCTTTTCTTGGTTATACGGTGTAGAGCATGATAAATTTAAACCGCGAATTCCAGCTGGAGCTACGCAAGAAGATTTAATAAGAATTTCCAGATTTTACGATTTAGCGCCCGAAAACCCGAGAATTGATATGGCGGAAGCATTGAACCATTTACCTATTCAGGATATCCTAAAAAATATAAATGGCAAAAATGAGATTTTTGATAAAATGATACGCCGTAAACCAAATGATAAAGCCTGGTTCGAAGGAGGAATTTATCATGATAATATGGAAATTGGTGTCCCAAGTTTTTGGTTTGCCTCATGGTACGATGTGTCTATAACTCCAAATCTAGCTTTATTCAATCATGTTAGAAATAATTCTAAAGATGCAGCGATTCGAGATAATCAATACTTGGTAATTGCACCAACCTTACATTGTGGTTATACGCGAGCAACCGAAAATACTATTGTTGGCGAACGTAGCGTTGGTGATGCAAGGCTTAACTATGATGCCCAAATTTATGCTTGGTTTGATTTATGGCTGAAAGGAGAACAAAACGATTTTAAAGAGAAAACTCCTAGAGTGCAATACTATACAATGGGAAGTAACAAGTGGCAAGCTTCAGAAACTTGGCCTCCAGAAAAAGCGAAATTGACAACCTATTATTTAAACAGTAATGGGAAAGCAAATAGCTTCTTTGGAGATGGGAAATTATCAACTTCAAAAGCAACATCTGACAATCCAGATAGTTTCACTTATGACCCTATGAAACCAGTGCCTTCTTTTGGAGGTAATGTATGTTGTACAGGAAATGCAATTAAAGGAGGTGCTTTCGATCAACAACAAATGGAAACCAGAAATGATATTTTGGTTTATACCACAGATGCTTTAGAAGACGGCGTAGAAGTATCCGGTTTTATTGAAGCTACATTATATGTATCTTCAGATGCAAAAGATACCGATTTTACGATTAAACTTATCGACGTATCTCCTGATGGGAAGGCATATAATTTAGATGAAACTATACAGCGTGTAAGATATCGTGAAGGATATGAGAAAGAAGTGTTTATGGAGAAAGATAAGGTCTACAAAGTAGATTTGACGGCGATGTCAACCAGTAATTTCTTTAAGAAAGGACATCGTATACGTATTGAAATATCTAGTAGTAATTTCCCTCGTTTTGCTCGTAATTTGAACACTGGCGGAAATAACTATGATGAAAAAGAAAGTGTAATAGCTGATAACAAGGTGCATCATTCTTCAAAATACACATCACAAATAAGGCTCCCAATGATTTCCAATTAAAGTTATGATACAAAAGTATTCGAAACAAAACGAGGTAAAAATGAATAGAGTGCTCTTATTAATTTGAAATTACATGCATAGAATATCATCAAGAAATGTTTTAAAAGCAACCAGGCTCATGAAAATAACGAAGTATCGTCATAGAATTAAACGCTTAATTTTTCTTTTAACAATAGTTTCAAATTTAACCTTTGCTCAGCAAAATATAATTGGTATTTCAAACGATACTATCATTAAACCAAAGCCGATAGCTATTGTTGATGTTATTAAAGAGTTTGGAAAGGTAAATGAAGAGTTAAGCTTGATGGAACTAAAGGTTGAGCCTACTGAAGCTATTGTAAAAATAGACTCCCTTTACACAGCGTACAAAGGCCTTTATAATGAAGAAAAGATACAAATAACTCAGTTTATTAACGCCAATCCGAATCGCCAAAAAATTGCTGGAAAATCACAGAAATGGGTAGCATATAGAACCATTTTAGCAGCTTGGGAGGAGGATATGAATCAATACGTTGAAAATAATTTTAAGAATTTAAAAACGATTAAATTTGAAGATGAAACCTGGAAATTGACCTATAAAAATGCGCAAGCAGAAGGAGCACCTGTTGACCTTTTACTGAGCATCGAAGAAATAAATACACGAATAAAAAACTTAAAGAAAAGCATAGCAGTAAATAACAATCGTTATTTACGACTCGGTGTACGAACGAATAGACGCATCTCTGATATTGATGAAGTCTTAAAGAGTTTAGAAAACTTAAAAAAATCTGAAGTTTATGATTTGTTTTACCTGAGGCATGCCCGCCTCTGGAAATCTCTTGCTTACCCTGACGAGGAAGTAAAAGAACGCAAAAAAGTGGTAGTGTCAAGTAATGCTAGTACAAGTGGGGTTTTTCAATTTTTAAAAGACAAAGAAAGTCATTTGTTATTATTTTTTATCCTTGGCATTGGTATTACACTACTAATTCTCTACGCTAAGTCATTGTTTTTGAAATTCAACAATGACAAAAAACCGCTTTACAAAGCCTACCTAAAAACTATTTTAACCGAGCGGACAATTCCGATAATAGTATTCTCGATTTTAACAACGGCAAATCTATTTTTTTTAAATACGCCTAGATTATTCCATGATATTTTAATTTTAGGATTACTCATAAGTTCTTTACCTATTTTAAAACCAATTGAGAGTGGTAGATTTAAATCCATATTCTATTTTTTAATTCTATTCTATATACTAGATTCAATTAAATCTTATGCTTGGTTTACATCGTCTCAATATCGTATATACCTTTTGTTTCAAGCCGCAGTGGTTCTTATTACTTACTATTATTTTACCCAACCCTATTTAAAAACAAGAAAAGAAATTACCACTGGATTTGCAAATTTAGTGCTATTATTAACGCCTATTGTGTATATTTCAGTGATTATATCTATTTTATCAAATATCCTTGGCTATACAAATCTCACGGATGTTACCTTAAATATAAGCACGCTCATTGGACTCCTCTCAATGATATTTTATACCTTATTCTTAATTTTAGAAAGTATTGTTTTTAGTTTTATTTACAAGCACTACAGTGTACGATCAAATTACTCTCAAGCTTCTAAATCTAAATTAGAAAAAAAGGTGTATCAAGCTATAAAGGTTATCATACTAATTATATGGTTTCTGTATTTTCTAAATATTATAGATCAACTAAAACCAATAAGCGAATACCTTAAACTTGCGTTCTCAGATCCCTATCAAATTGGAAAAATAACGTTTACTTTAGGCGCAATTGTCTCCTTCTTTTCGATTCTTATATTGTCATACTTGGCTACAAGCTTTATATCTTTTACAATCAGCGATGGTGAAGGGGTTTTGCGCTATTTTAATTTCAAAAAAGGGGTGCCTGCAGCTATTTCATTGGTGTTAAGATACTTAATATTTTGTTTTGGATTTATAGTTGCTTTATCCGTTTTAGGCATTGATTTAAGCACCTTTAATCTTATGGCTGGAGCACTTGGTTTAGGTATTGGTTTTGGATTACAAACCATCATTTCAAATTTTATTTCTGGCCTAATATTAGTTTTCGAAAGACCTATTCTTCCAGGGGATACCGTAGAGGTTAATAACTTGTTTGGTACTGTAAATAAAATTGGTATTCGAGCATCTACTATCAGTACTTATGATGGGGCTGAAGT
>RCNB010000738.1_pt1 | contig 21254 bp, 16 predicted proteins | sample 2041321 | NCBI WGS metagenome assembly RCNB01 (sample SAMN09708232, study PRJNA481090) | Marine sediment metagenome, whole genome shotgun sequencing project. | reverse complement strand
TTTTCAGCTTCCTTCTCAGCTTTCTCATCTTCCCACTCCATTCCATTTGGATCTATACGCCTAATTGGATTATTCCCAACGTATGCATAAGGTGAGATTGAGCCATACTTCTCTGCGAGTGGATCAACAACATGCCATCTTCCTAAAGCGGGATCATAGAACCGTGCCCCGTAGTCGTACCAGTCCAGGTTTACAGAGCCTAACAATTCATCCTGAAGCTCTTTCCCGATGTCCACAAAGTAGTCGCTATACCCAGCAACCCTTACTATGAGATCGCTGAAATCCTCAGGATGGATCTGAGCGTCCATAAGAGTCTTTGTGTCCACCACGTTAAACTGGATATGGTGACCATTCAACCTGAAGTAGCTTCGAACAAGACTCAGGAGCTTGTTGATACTATCCTCGTCTTCCAAGAGACTTGGCATCAACTTTTGGTTTAAGAGGGTTCCACCAGTCCGGGCATGATCTATCTTTGCAGCACTTTTCACTACAGCTGTAGGACCAAGCTTATCAGCACCTTGAACAGGGCTAATACCGTCGTTAAGGGGTTTAGTAGCTTTCCTACCATCAGGTGTTGCACCTGTCACCCTCCCAAAATAGATATGCGACGTGGTAGGTAACAGGTTAACTCTATAGTAGCCTCCTTTAGTGTTAGGTCTACCATCTATTGCTTTCAAATAGACATCAAAGGCAGCAACGGCCAGATTATCAACGTAGTCATAGTCATTACCGTACTTTGGTGTCCTGTTAAGGAGGAGCTGATGAGTTCTCTCATCACTGAAATCGTTCTCTAGAGTTGCGAGGAGCTGATTCATTGTAAGTTTTCCCTCATCATAGACGTGATACTTTATCGCGCTAAGGCTGTCAGTCAAAGTTCCTAAACCTACACCCTGAATGTATGTGGTGTTGTAACGTGGACCCCCATCATGATAATCTTTGGCTCGTTCGATACAGTCATCAAAGAGGAGACTCATGAATGGTGCGGGTAGGTACTCAGCATAAAGTCTCTCAATAATATTGTTCCCAGTGATCTTCAGGTCGACAAAGTATTCCAGCTGTTGTCGGTATGCTTCAAAGAGCTCATTAAAGCCTTTGTAGTTCCGAGGGTCACCTGTCTCGATTCCAATATGCTTCCCTGTAGCTGGATCAACACCGTTGTGGAGGGTGATCTCGAGTATCTTAGGCCAATTCATATAACCAGTGAGGGTGCAGCTCTCTTTTCCAAAGGCACTTATTGTGACGCATCCGCTGGGACCACCAACCCGTGCATCATCTATGGTTTTACCTGCATGAATGAACTCTTCTAGGATGACGTCTGAGTTGAAGATGCTAGGTTGCCCGAATCCCTCTTTGACAACATTCAGGGCATGTCTGAGAAAGCTGTCAGGGTTCTTCCTGCTGAGCTGAATACAGGCACTGGGCTGAATAAGGCGCATTTCCTTTACTACGTCTAGAATAATGTAGCTCAGCTCATTCACAGCACTCTTACCTTCATTATCTACTCCGCCAACGTTAATGAGAGCGAAGTCCTGATAGGTTCCACTCTGCTCCTCTGTGATACCTACCTTTGGGGGTGCTGGTTGATTGTTGAATTTTATCCAAAAGCACTCTAAAAGCTCTTTAGCATCTTCTAATGTGAGGCTTCCATCCTTTAAGCCGTCATTGTAGAAGTGAATAAGGTGTTGGTCGAGTCTTCCCGGATTAAAACTATCCCATGTGTTTAGTTCAATTACAACACCAAGATGGCAGAACCAGTACATTTGAAGTGCCTCCCAAAAGTTACGAGGTCCTTCAGCTGGGACTCGGCTGCAGATCTCTGCAATCTTCTCCAGTTCCATTCTCCTAACAGGATTCTCTTCGTGAAGTGCTAATTTAGATGCTAGCTCTGAGTATCTCGAAGCGAACGCGATGAGTGCATCAGCCGCTATGTTCATAGCCTTGAGTTCCGCTCTCTTGGAGTAAGCCTCCGGATCACTGAGGAAATCAAGGGTCTCTAGCTTATCATGGATACGTTGTTTAAAATTGTTAAAACCATGTGTGTAAATCTTATTGTCGAGTACAGCATGTCCGGGTGATCTCTGCTCCATAAACTCCGTGAATATACCCGCATTAAAGGCCGTTTGCCACTCAGGAGTCATGGCCTCGAATACCTTTTCTCTTATACTCTTTCCAACCCAGAAGGGAATGATCTTTTCCCTGTAGACCTTTCTGGTATCTTCGTCTACCTTGAAAGGGGTACGCTCTCTACCACCCATGATAAATAAATCCTCTAAAGTGTGGCAGCAGAGCTCAGGGAAGGTGGGTGTAGCTTTCGGAGCAGGTCCCCGCTCCCCGACTATGAGTTCCACAGATCCTATGCTAATCTCTTTGTTCAGGAGAATGTGCCTAAAGGCAAGAGCTCTGAATATCGGAACATCATATCGATGATTAGCTGGATCCTGATAGAAATCTGTTAAAAGCTTCGCTCGTTCTGTGCTGACATATGGTTTGATGCTTATGCTCTCTTCACGAAGTTTCTGAATACGTTCCAACATTTTATCCACCTATCTTTACGTTTAATCCGTATTCCTCAAGCAATTCTGCTGCCCATTTTAAGGTGGCCTTATCCGGGGGATCAATGTCGAATACGGTTTGCTGAGTATTAAGGCGCATTCGCTTATCAGAACCAGCTGTATGGTAGGGGAGTATGCAGATATCCGAGAAGCCATTTTCTTGCAGTAAGCGTCCTGTGGACTGAAGATTGTTTTTGTCGTCGTTGAATCCTGGTATGAAGGGAATTCGAATAATGACGTTCTCTCCTTTCAGCAGTTTAAGGTTCTCCAATATCAAAAAGTTTGAAACACCTATGGTTTCCATATGTTTCTTCTGGTCTATGTGTTTGAGGTCGTAGAGCCATAGGTCAACCTGTTCTAGAACCTCCTCCAGTAAATTGGATTTGGTGTACCCGCAGGTATCTACCGTTGTGTGGATACCCCGTCTCTGGCATGCAGTTAGGAGTTCCTTTAGAAAATGAGGCTGAGAAAAAGGTTCTCCTCCACTAAATGTTACGCCCCCACCTGATTCTTCATGAAATACACGGTCTTTTTCTATCTCCGCTATTACCTCATCCACGGTCATATCCTGACCCACCAGTTCTAAGGCTCCAGAATAGCAATTATCTACACAACGCATACATAGATTGCATAGGGACTCATTCACCTGGAGATGTCCATTAAATATTATTGAATCTTCGGAGCATACTTCCACACAGCTTCCGCAGCCTAGGCAACGGTTTGGGTTAAACATGAATTCGGGGTGCATCCTTATACTTTCAGGGTTATGGCACCAGGGGCAGTCGAGGGGACACCCCTTTAGAAATACAGTTGTTCTGATACCTGGTCCATCATGTATCGCGTAGTGTTTTATGTCAAAGACCAAGCCCATAGGGCTTCAGGAAGTACCCCGGTATATAATAATTCCCAGATTCAAAGAGGGAGATTATTTAGTAGAAAAAATAATCTTCGTGTTTCTATGATTAAACGGATATCCCAAGATTCGACTATATACCTCAAAAAGATGAGAGTTAAGACGAAAAAAATCAAATTAAAAGGTTAACTTGTATCAACAGGTCCGATTCCTGAAAAATACCGTAGAAAATGATGATATCTTCCAGTTAAATCCCATAGGGTGTTGTGTATTCGCATATCTCTATGGCGTAGCCACCTGGGTCTTTAACGGTACAGGTTTTGATATTGAGCAGACTGCCTACATAGAGTTCATCTTTCATGGTGGGTACACCTATCTCTCTGAAGTAATTAAGCCATGCTTGGGCATCAGAAACTATAATCTGAAGTCTTACAGGTTTATTTTCACTAGGCTTATGACTCCCCATTTCAGAGTTTACTATTCCAAGATGACAGTCAGTACCTATCTTGAATATCTTAACCCAATCAATGTCCAGCTTTATCTCGAATCCCATGATGTCCATGTAAAACTTGTATGCCTCCTCCAAGTTGTTGTAGTAGAAGAAGGTCAATGCTCCGCTGATTTCTGGAATATTCATGTATATGATAAATGCAAATACGTTTATCATGTTATCGCTCGATAAACTTTACACTCATCTTATACACGCTGTTAGAGTATAACTTATTTTTTTAATGGAGGTAATCATTTTTTTGTATTGGTGTGTTTCTTGAAAATCCTTGATGTAGATTATACTCCAAGATGGACCACACATATGGGTTGCCTAAAGAGTTGTGTAGACTATCTTGGACTTGACATATCGGATGGCTGGTTATATGGAGGAACCGGTCATGCTTTTGTATTAAACATTTCTTCTGATTTGTGCCCAAGTAGACCAACTGCTTGGAAATCAGAGAGGATTTTTCAGCTGGGTAGGAACTTGGGATAAACATTCGATGGAGTATTCTCTCACAAGACAATGCTTGATTTTAAAGAAAAGCAGAGAAATGCATACGATTTAGTAAAGAAATCTATTGACATTGGATATCCTTGCTATGGATGGGAACTGAACATTGCAGAATTTTATCTGATCAACGGCTATGATAAAACGGGTTACATCTATAAGGATACAGATGGAAAGCAAAAAGACTCTAAGAAGTGGGATACTCTAGGAGAAACTGGTATAGGTTTTATCGAAATATACTCAGTGTGCCCTGGTGAAGCAGTTAATGTTAGGGAGATAGTCAAGGATTCCTTAGAGTTTGCAGTGGAGCATGCCAGGACAAGAAAGTATCTTCTTCCCAATTATGAATCAGGCTTCCAAGGTTATGAAACCTGGATAAAAGGAATGAGGGAAAAGACAGCTACAAAAGATGGTGTATCATACAATGCGGCTGTATGGTCTGAATGTAGAAAGTATGCAATTGATTTCCTTTTAGAAGCAAAGGAAAAACTGGACAATAGTGACCTATTTAATGAAGCTATTTAATGTTACAGAATTGTATCACAAAATCTGAGAAGTGTTGTTGATCTCTATTCATTCAGAGTACCACCAGACTATGAAACTTTGATAACTAACACTAAGAAAGCAGAAACTGCCATCAAATATTTAGTAGAAGCTAGGGAAGCAGAAGAGAAAGGTCTCAAAGAATTGGAAAAGATAGTTAGAGCACTTTAGAGAATAATATCCATTGAGCCCGTGGTGGCTACGGTGATAACACCACGTCAATGGTAGTTATACATACTGGCATTATTTAGAGCAGGTTTGCTTTCAACCAAAAACTATGGGGGTCAAGGGGAATAAGACGTAAGAACAACAAGCATATAATATTGAGGTTGGAGAACGCATGTAGCCTTGACAGGTATAGCTACAATCCTAAGGGGTTGAAGGGGGCGCGCGTGGTGTCCCTAGTAACTATCTGTCCTATTAGGATCAAGGAATAAATAACTCTCAATATTGTTATGCTCTATCACTGGCAGTACGCTTATATTGAATATAAATGGTTTAACGAGTTATATGTCCGGCGGGAAAATGGTTTGGGGTTTATCGACAAAATACGGGATAATCTATCACTCAAAGGAAATATTCTGCCTCTACTTCTCACATCATTACTAGAAGGATCCGCTTGGAATATGCATGAAGTTATCTGGCAACCATTTGTTCTAAGCTTAGGTGGAACAACATCCACTGTAGGGCTGTTAAGCTCAATCTGGTCAGCTGTTTATTCGGTACTCCAGTTTGTAACTGGAGAATTAGCTGACTGCGTAGGACGTAAGAAAGTAATTTCTGCTTACTATGCAGCTTCAATTCTTGGTTTAGCTTTCTCACTTTTTGCTAGCCACTGGATTTACTTGATTCCTGTTATAATGCTTTATGGATTGGCTGATGCGTTGGGAGAACCCGCCTTCTCACCCATCTATGCAGAGTCAGTGGATGAAAAGAAGACTGGATTAGCTTTGAGTCTGTTAAGTCTAACATGGTGGCTTCCCGGCTTGTACAGTCAGATTCTAGGTGGTTACCTAGGGGATTACTTTGGATTTAAACAAGTCATAGCAGTTATACTTGTACTGGAGATTATCACTCTTCTATTATTCATTGTACTGGTCAAAGAGACTTTGATGGAGACTAAACAATTCAAGTTGGAATCGGTTGTTGAGAACATTAAAGGATTATTGAGTCCTGTTGGTGGTTTGAAGGTATTCTATGCAATCTCAATGATCGATAGATTCTCCTGGATGATCAGTGGAAGCATATTTGTAGCCATGATATATGATTCCTACGGTTTCAGTTTACTTGAGATAGGTATACTACTTACTGCCATGTCTACCACAACAGCCCTACTTGTAGTTCCAGTTGGAAAGATTGTAGACAGATATGGATGCATCCAGATTATTCGTGCCTCAGCGATACTAAGTGTTATCGTATTCTTTTCATTTAATTATGCTAAAGATTTCATGAGTATACTGCTTGTCCAAATCGTTAGAGGAGCAACAATTGCTTTATGGGATCCCTCCACAAGTGTATACCTTACAAAAATGGTCTTTGCTAATGAGCGTGGACGACACTTTGGTAACCTCAACGGTCTCAAAGGACTGGTGGGTTTCCCAGCACCGATAATAGGTGCATTACTATACGAAAATTATGGATTAGGTGGAGCATTCACAGCTAGCACATTAGGGTTATTTGTAACTGCAATCCTTTCGTTTAAAATGAAAGAGAATCCACGGAAGCCTTTTAATTAAATTTATCTGTTTCAATAAACGTGTGTTGGGTATGAGAAAATCATACACATAAGACCTGTATTATCATTGTGAAGGATCGATCTAATAATACGCACAAAATTATACTTAATTTCGTTAAGGATCAATCAGATAATGGAATACTAACTCTCCACTTTTGATAAACAGATTAACCATAAGTTGGGCTACATTTTTTATTCATGTGTAACGTTGATCAGATTATGTCCAACTTTACTGTTTTTAATTATGACCTAAAACCCATCGATAGGGGATATAATAATCGTACATTATACATTAACCTCAGTGATGGTGTAATAAAGTCGAAGCCCGTTAGCGATGAAATGAAAGAGAAATTCATCGGGGGTAAGGGTTTTAATCTATGGCTTCTATGGAATAGTCTTCCTTTTGATCGTGTTGTGAAATGGGATGACCCTGAAAATGAGGTGCTTATATCCTGTGGTCCCCTTGGGGGATTCAGTGTTTTCCCGGGAACAGGAAAAAGTATAGCTGTTAGCATATCCCCGACAACAGGCAGCATTATTGACTCTAATGTTGGTGGATATTTTGGTCCTTTCCTGAAATTTGCTGGTTGGGATGCCCTAGAGATCCAAGGGAAATCAGATACAGAAATACTAGTCCTCATAGACGGTGATGAGAGAAAGATCACCATAAAGGATGCCTCAGAATTACCCTCAGAGTCATACGGACTAGCACATATTCTACATGAAAAATATGGTTACAAGAATGTCTCCGTCGTGTCAGCAGGTCCAGGAGCAGAACATACGCTCATAGGATGTCTTAATTTCAGCTACTACGACCTAGCACGAAAAGCCATACATTTTAAGCAAGCTGGTCGTGGAGGCCTTGGAACAGTGTTCAGGGATAAAAAGATCAAAGCCCTCGTTGTAAAGTATTCTGGAGTAAATACTACTCAGATGAGTAATCCAGCAGACGCAGATAGAGTTCAAAATGTTGGCAGGAAATACAGTAAAGAGATAAGAAAACTGGACATGTCTCAGAATCAGATGGCTCGCAAAGGAAGTAGCTTCCTTGTAAACATAATGAGCGACTTTGACTTACTTCCAATAAATAACTTCAGGCTAGGGGGGCATCCAGACGCAGAGAAGATAAGTGGGGAATTCTACGCGGATAATAAATTTGATGAAGGTTTTGACGGATGCTGGATTGGTTGCGCTATGGCTTGCAGTCACTGCGTTAAAGCACATCTCATCAAGACAGGACCCTACAAGGGGCAGAACGTCTGGGTAGATGGACCAGAATATGAAACAATTGCAGGTGTTGGAAGCAATTGTGGAATATTTGATCCAGACCACATCCTTGAAGTAAATTTCTACTGTGATACCTACGGGATAGATACCATTAGCTTCGGTACGGCAACTGCGTTCGCTATGGAATGCTACGAGTCTGGGCTTATCGATAAGAAAGCCACAGGGGGCATGAGTCTTAACTTCGGAAACAAAGAATCCGCTATCAAGATACTTCACCAGATGGCGGAGGGTGAGGGCTTCGGTGTTGTCATCGGACAGGGTATTCGTAGGATGAAGAAGCTATTCCACGAGAAATATGGAGCCGATCCAAACCTATTACAGGATATTGGTATGGAAGCGAAGGGTCTTGAATATTCTGAATATGTTACTAAGGAGAGTCTTGCACAGCAAGGTGGATACGGGCTTGCATTGAAGGGAGCCCAGCATGATGAAGCGTGGTTGATCTACATGGACCAGATACACAACCAAATGCCAACATTTGAAGAGAAAGCTGAAGGTCTTCATTGGTTCCCTATGTTTCGAACATGGTTCGGGTTAAACGGTTTATGCAAACTACCATGGAATGATGTAACACCACCTGAAAACGCTGAGAGAAAGGAACCATCCAAGGTGATGCCCCACGTGGAGATGTATGCTGAATTCTTCAGCGCAGTAACAGGCAGGGAAAGCACACCAGATGATCTAATAGATGATAGTGAACGCGTTTACAATCTGCAGAGAATATTCAACCTACGTCAAGGTTACGGAAAACGGGAACACGATGATATACCGTATAGGTCAATGGGACCCGTAACAGAATATGAATATTTGAGCAGGCAGGAACGCTACGATACTCAGCTAAAAGATAGAGGGATCAAAGTGGAAAAACTCTCCACAGCTGAGAAGATGAAGCTAACTCGTTCATATCGGGAGGAAGCTTATGAAACTCTCAAAGATGCAGTCTACGAGCGACGGGGATGGACTAAAAGTGGTGTCATCACAATGGATAAACTTGAAAACCTTAGAATTGACTATCCTGAAGTAGTGAAAATAGTGAAGAAAGGACTCGGTATAGAGTCTTTCAACGAATAAATTATTATTAACCTATTTTTCTATTCAGATAACCTTTTTATCTTCAACAACGCTGTCATAGCCAAATAACTTTCTACCGATGTCGGGGATTTTATGGATACAGTCACCAGTATTTTGCTTCTAATCTCTGCAACGCTATTCCTCAGTTACATCAGTGGATTAATCTATACGAAAACAAAGATTCCGGATATCGTCTGGTTGATGGCTCTTGGATACCTGTTGGGGCCAATCCTTGGATTCTTTCAGCCAGACATGTTGAGTCCGGGGAGTTTTAACCTATTAATCCTGATTACTGTAGCAATATTCAGCTTTGATACAGGTCTAAATGTAAATCCCATGGGGGTTATGAAAACAGCTGTAAAGGCACTAATCCTTTCTGGTGTATCATTTCTGGTTATTATGATCGTGGTAGGCTATAGTATGAATTTTATTTTACCTGATAAATTCACATTATCTGAGGGTATGCTTCTTGGCGCCATGGTTGGTGGACTAGGAGGAATATCGGTTACAGGTATCCTCGACAGGCTAAGTGCCCTTATACCGAACATAAAAAAGGATGGTGTATTGATTAATCTAGAGTCAACTCTATCAGATCCAATTAGATTAGTTGCAGTGGTTGTCATAATCGGGATTATCACTCAAGACACAATGACAGTGGAGTCAGGTATCAAAGATATCGTGTTCGTAATAGTAATCGCTACCCTTTTCGGTTTAACAGCAGGAATGCTGTGGGCTGAGGTTTTAAGCTTACTCTGGAATCGTCCCTTCAACTATATGATGACTGTTGCAGCATTATTTCCAATCTATATACTCTCAGACAACTATATCGGTGCAGGAGGGGGACCATTAACAGCGTTAGCATTCGGAATGGCAATCGCTAATTACACTGAGGTAGCAAAAAAGTTCGGATTTAAACGGAAGGTAAAGATACATAAAGCTAAGATCAGAGAATTTAATTTGGAAATCACCTTTCTTATAAAAGCTCTATTCTTTGTGTATCTCGGACTTAAAGTCGTCCTTACAGTTGAGACAATTATGTTAAGCTTTGGTATAGTTGGTCTTATGTTGGCTGTACGGTACATCTGTGCATCACTGCTTAGTCCACTAATCGGCTTATCACCCGGGGAAAAAGTAGTTTCAAGATTAATTTTCATGCAGGGAATAACTGCTCTGGTCCTCAGTCAGCTTCCCACACTTTTAGCGCCTGAACTACAAGCAAAATTTACTGACTTATCCATCTATGAGAACCTCCTCTACCCTGTTGTCATCGTAACCTTGGTAATAGTCTCAATTTTTGGACCAATGATTGCTTTAAGACAGTTAGAGGAAGCAAGGTCTAGACTAGAATAGTTTGATAATAGCTATACAACATATAGAGTCCCGCTATCACTAGTATAGTACCGCTGAATTTATGGATCGACTGGGTGCTAACATGGATTCTACCTATTATCATGTCTTTGGTCTGAGACACTAATATGCTAGTAATTAGAAGAGGGATCCCCATTCCAATCGCGTACAGTAGGAATGTTAGAATACTGTTCAGTAAACCCCCCGTGATACTGTAAACAAATATTGAGATGAAGATTGTAGCCGAGCATCCGATCCCTGCAATACCATATACTATTCCGAAAAGATAGAAGCCTGCTAGTCCCTTTCGGTTTGATAGTTTAGGGCTGAATTGAATGTATGGAATATTTATTTCCCTAATTGTTGCGAACCCAAGCACTATGAGTGTGATACCTGATAGGATGTTCATTATAGGGATTATCTGGTTGAGCACGGTGCCTAGAGCAAAGGAGAGAACCCCCATCAGACTATATATGGACATTAAACCAAGTGTGCATACAAGACTCCCTATCACAGCTTTGTTTAATGATGAATCATGTCCAAGGTAATAGGAGATGTATCCAGGTAGAAGTGTATAGCTGCAAGGGGCGAATATTGTGAGGATACCAGCTGTGAAAGCTAGGAATAACCCAGAAAAGTCAACACCCATCTTCCTACATCCTCCAAGTATAAGGGAAAGGAGTAAATAACATTTAAAACTCCCCATCAAGCTGAGTCTGTTGTGGTCAACACAAAATTAATGGTGAGTTTGAACAGAGCAGCGTCTTGGATTCTAACCTTGATATCAACTGTGATGCTGACTACTGGTTATATCATTACGCGGTTACCCGTGGATAGGAGCTTATTCAACCTGATTCATACGAATCTATGCTACCTCTTCACAGTGGTCTTCATAATACATTTCTACATATCCGTCTTTGTCATCAGATATCCATGGAAAAGGACATTGGAAAATGTACTGCGGGGAAATGCAGGAAAGTGGACACTGATCAAACTCACTCAGAGGGTCTCTGCTTGGGCTATTGTACTTGGTGCCGGAGTATTAATCATCACTGGACTTGGTTGGTATGGTCTACTCTGGCGGACAATCCCCTTCGTACAACACAGGGTTTACGACTTGTTAGCAGGAGTAAGTATCGTTATCCATGTATCCATGGGAGCTAAGAGTGCTTTTACTAGAATACAGATCGGGGGACAATGTGTAAATATTCTCTTAATACTATTTGCAGTGATTCTAATTGCGGTTGTCTTGTATGCTGACTCATATATACTGAAGGGAAGCGGAAACAACAAAGAAGCTACAGTAATCGTGGGAGAGACTCCAAATGGTACATTACCCGTGCTTGAAGGAAGAATACTGATTGGGGATGAATCATACAGGTTCAATCCAAAAGAGGTCAACACATCCAGACCTGAAATATTCAAACCGGGGTATTTCTCGATATTTGATGTTTTAATACATCTTGGAGAGAGGGAGGTGATCGAACTTGAATACCATTTTGATGAGTCAATGAACACGCACGTCATTGATTCTCTGCAGCAAGTCCAGTACTGGTGGTACTACGCATACTATAGTGGAGGATGGGTTGAACAGAATGCATTTCGACCGGACCTCTACCCATGGAAGGACGGGATGAACGTTGAGTTCTACAAAGTAAGGAAGGGAATAATAGATGAACGGGAACGGATTTGGCGTATGGAAGTAAATAGAACCCGTGAGAATGAGGGTAAGATCATTATTCCATTAGTAAAGCTTGAGGGAAAGTCATTTAATCTTAAGTTTGAGGACGTTGAGGTTACAGCCCATAATCTGCGTTTAGATGTATTCATGAAGGATACAATAACTGCAATTGATGTTATCCAGACTCTTGGAGATAAGGGACTCATTGATTATGAGTTGATGTGGTATGAGGAGATAGGGACTGCTCGTATTGTAAAAAATTACTGGGTTGAAAGTATCAACGAGGATGCCCATTTCGGTAGATGTGGATTCGTCTACGAGGTAGGGGATACCCTCCTTGAAGGATTTAATGGGAATCATATCCACCTCCCTAGTGATATCAGGGTCATCAATAGCCCGGAGTATGTATACTACTTCTGGATCTGTATCTAGCCTTCGTAGCGTTTCCTCAGGGGGGTGTAAGCCTCAGTATAATGAGCACTCTTACGAACAAGTCAGACCATACATCCACCTGTGACTGAAGCGTATTACGCGAGAACACAAACAGGTTGTAGAAGAACTGGTTCAATTATATAATTAGCTAATAAAGGCTTTTAAGGACTAAAAAACAGCCGTTTAAACTCCTAACATTATAAGGAAGGAAGCAATAGAGGTATACTCGGTGGATATTTTACTAGACCGAGCGTCTGTTCTTCAGGAAATACTGAGGATAGAGGATGAACTACGAATATTGAGGCTAAATCCCACATATAGAGCCTTAAAGGAAAACCTGACTGGCCTTAGAAGGAAAAATTTTGGGTCCTCAATTGTTGTCATTGCATCCCCTGATGATTTGACGAGTAACCTGAAAATGAGGATTAACTCCTCTGAGATGCGTGCTCTTGTATCTCGTTATAAGGAAAGGCAATCTGAGTTTGAACACAAGATGATCAACCTTCAGACAAGGAAAGATGAGTTACAGAGAAAACTCTTCAAAGGTTAAATTCTTAAATTCAATATAAGCCAACCGCAATTCCTGGGAGAATAGCTTTAGCTAGACTGGGATTACGAAAAGGGAATACCTAATCTTTTGTTTATTAAGGCTATCTTGTAAGTTATCCAAGGACATGATGTTTTCTTCTGTCCAAAGCTCCAGTCTTTATAGGCTTTCCATACGGACTCAGGGGTGAAGGCGGAGTTATCAGCCTGTTTAATATTTATAATTTCAAGCATCTCGATTAGCCTTGTATCCTCTTTGGCGTATGGGATCTGACTAAGGATGTCGACTACATGTAGTATGTCGTACCAGATGTGGGGATATTTCAGCCTTTTGAATGTGGTTCCTATTCCGAATAGGTATATTTTGCGTCCATCTCGGTTCTCCCAGTGCTCCAGCTGTGCATCCACCCCTGCTTTAACAGCTTCATGATTCAACAGTACTGGGACCTGGGATAGTGCCTTCAAGGCTAGAAGATTCCCATAAGGGCAGTGGTCATCCTTCCGACCGGGGCCCCTCATCTTAGGTATACTAGTCCGGCATCTCCACCCGTTGACTTCTACAAGTTGAAGGATATGATTGATTGCAACCTCAATCCTTAGGTCATCTCGCACCCCAAATTTCAATAGAGAATAAAGCAATGTTGGGGTATCACATATCATCCACTCAAAACTTGCTGACCCTGATCCACCATACCTCAGGGGCACATCTATGAATGACTGGAATGCACCCTCCATAGACTGATTTGATAATATTGCCTCAGTGATGTAACTAATCCCAAGATCATAATGTTTTAGATTAAAATCTGCGAGGAGCGCGATTTTATGAAGAGGATGTGTTGCATCATTGTGACGTGATAGTGGTTTACCCAGCCACTGAATAGACTCATCAATTAAGTCTAAAATGTAGGCATTTTTTAGAAGTGATTTCTTAGTCTCCTCAGCTTTTGATCGTTCTCCTGTTAGATTGATGTGCGTGTTGTATAGGACCCAAGGGTCATTGCAGGAAAGTAAGTAAGGAGTTGGATCAACTATCCGGGTGACCATATGTTAACCTGAGGGTTAATAGATATCAATTATTTGTTTAAAAGAGGGTGGGCTTTCTTCTTGATTTAAGGTAGAGTTGTTTTTATTGGGGTACTACCTGTCGGGATTCAAGCCCCCGAATAAGCACAATACCTATGATTGCCCCAGCAAGGCCACCAGCCATATGAACTCCAGCAAAGGAGAATACGTTTCCATAAACATTACTCAATACTCCAGGGGCCAGAAAGAGGTTTCCGATAATATACCCAGCTAAGAATGTTGCAGCAGAAGCTAAAACTGCAAGAATAATGTTGCTCTTCACCCCTCCTTCCACAGTTTTATCATAACCAAGCAGGCTCAGAGTAATATCGAAGAATATACTCGCAGCTGTAAAACCGAGGAATTGGTTAGCACCAGGTCTTAGTATAAAGTTTAGCAAGGTTGCTATTAATCCGACGAAAGCTGTTGACCCCGGTTTTCTTACCCACCAAGCAGCGATAATTAGAGCTGATACACCTAACATGTCACATAGGATTGGTAGTCGAGTCATACTCCAGAATACTGGAGATAATAACCAGTTAATTACCGCCCAAAGAGAGGATGATAAACTTATTGCAGCAAGATCTCGAGTTGTAAAGTATGCCATTCATTCACCTTAACAATATGTTTTCTATGAACAGTATCATATAAATAAAAAAAAGTTTCATATCGACACGCAGAGCCAAGAGAAGCGTTACTGAAAAGGGTTACTCTGAAATTTGGTCAATGCATCTATTTAAACAAAGAATTACATAGTTTTTTTCGTACATCAGATCTGCAGAAGTTACGCTCTTGTCTGGTGTTGAACCAGTTTACCTTTTCGTCACACAATCAACATATAGGTTGTACTTGCCACATTGGTTGAAATTGTACCCCTCTTTAAAATGTACTGCTTCCTCATTCGGGGGTTTACCCTTTAAGGAGGACTCTTGAAAGAATCAATTTCTTATTTGATTTCTACGAGCTGCATTTCGCATAGCTTCCTGTAGAGGGAGCTCCTCTCGTTTAGTTCTTCGTGGTTTCCTGTATCCTCAATGCGACCTTCGTTGAGTAGTATTATTCGATCAGCATCTCTGACAGTTGAGACCCTGTGGGTTATGATGATTACTGTACGGTTTATCATCTCCTCTCGAAGTGCGTACTGGATCATGGATTCGGTATATGGATCCACGCTGCTGGTTGCCTCATCGAAGATGAGAATACGAGGATCCGCTAGTATAGCCCTTCCCAGACATATGAGCTGCTGTTGACCAAAACTAAGGTTAGCACCTCGCTCCATGATCTCTGTAACATATTTTTCTCTGAACTTGGATATTGTGTCATGTATTCCCAGAAGCTTAGCTACTCGAATCATTTCTTCATTGGTAGCCTCTGGTCGCCCAAATTTGAGGTTGTACTCTATTGACCCGGAGAATAGGAAGGGCTCTTGAAGTACTATTGACACTGTTTTCCGGAGAGACCTGAAGCTAATATCCCTTAGGTTTACTCCGTCGATGGTTATTATTCCCTTCTTGGGGTCGTAGAACCTTCCCACCAGATTGATAATAGTCGACTTGCCAGCACCAGTTGGTCCAAAAAGTGCGAGCCTCTCTCCGGGTATTGTCTCGAAAGAGACATCGCTGAGTACTGATCTGCCTTGCACATAGCTGAAGGAAACATCCTTGAACACAAGGTGGCCCTTAACATCCTCAAGATCTACTGGGTTTGAAGCTTCAAGTACATCGGGTTTAATGTCGAGTACTGAAAAGATACGTTCAGCTCCGGATAATGCACTCTGTATCTCCCCGTATAATAGACTGAGACTTCGAATGGGGCTGAAGAAGGAGGAGGCATACTGGTTGAAGGCGACCAGCTGACCCAGAGTCCGACTTGCCAAGAGTACTTGCAGTCCTCCTAGATACCATATTGCCGCCGTCATTATGGAACTAAGCAGAATTACGGTGCTTGAGAAGGCAACCGAGACAGTCTCTGCCCTGATTTGTGCCTGCATATTCTGCTCATTAACTTCGTCGAACTCGTGTAGTGACCGCTCCTCCTGAGTGAGAGCCTTGGTGACCTTAGCTCCGTACATTAGGTCCTGGACCTTCCCTGTTAATGAAGCGACATTCCTTCTGGCAACCATCCAAGCATTCTTAATCAACCCTTGGAAGGCGCGGCTAACACCAGCCAGTAAAGGGGCGATAATCAGGACTATAAGGGTCAGCTGAAGATCCATGGAGGCCATCAGCAGCAGGATTGCTATTACCATTAAGGTGTCTGCAAAGAGCCCCACCACACCGGTTGATAGAATCTTCTTCAAGGATTCAGCGTCGTTGGTAACGCGGGAGACTAGCTTCCCAGTGTTGCCATGCTCGAAGAAGCTTTGAGAGAGCTGTCCTAGGTGACTGAAGAAGTCCCCTCTAATGTCAGCGATCACCAGTAGTCCCAGCTTCTCAATGTAATAGGTTTGGAGGCTGTTGACCACCCACTGGAGGATGGAGAGGATAACGAAGAGGATTGCTGCGGACATGAGGAGTACTTCAATGTTGGGAGTACTCAACCCGGTTAGCATTCTAGCAGTGTATTCAATGAAGCCGGCGATGGGGTCAACCTCTACGGGGGGTTTGTTATTTATGTAATAGTCTATGGTGACTCTGAGGAGGTATGGACTAGCTATGACTAGAAGCATCTTTGCGAAGACAAGTGTTGTGACGAGGAGGAATATGCTTCGATATTTGAGAGTGTAATCAGTTATTATCCGCTTAATGAGCTGGAGGTCGCTGTACTGTCTCTCCGTGCTCTCTAGGGAGCCAACGTCATAGCGGTCGGTATACTCAGCCATAGATGCTACCTCCCAAGTCTAGGGCTTGCGACTCTATCAGGTTCCTGTAAGCTGTGCTTTCCTCCATGAGTTTATCATGGGTACCTGAGGCTACGATTCTGCCGTTTTCCAGAACTACTACCTTATCGACGTCTTTGCACGTGGATGCTCTCTGAGTAATTATTAAAGCGGTTCTATCCTCGAGGAGGGTTTCTATGGCTTTCCTTATGAGTAACTCTGTTTCGGCGTCCACGTTGGATGTGGAGTCGTCCAGTATGAGTATGCTTGGGTCCGTGAGGAGGGTCCTAGCGATGGTTAGTCTCTGCCTCTGACCTCCTGACAGTGTGATGCCCCGTTCCCCTACTAATGTGTCATATCCCTTAGGAAGTGAAACTATGTTTTCATGTATCTGCGCAGCCTTTGCTACTTCTATTATCTCCTCCTCTGAGGCATCAGGTTTACCAAATGCAATGTTATTACGTATGGTTTCGGAGAAGATGTATATCTCCTGGTGGACTATACCTATCTGGCTGCGTAGGGATCTTAATGATACGTCCCTTACGTCGTAGCCGTCGACGGTTACTCTGCCTGAGGAGACATCATAGAATCGAGGTACCAGCTCAGCTAGTGTTGTCTTCCCTGAGCCCACGAACCCCATGAGGGCGACCTTTTCTCCGGGGTTTATGCTCAGTGTGATATTTCGCAGTGTCTCTTCTGCACCATCGTACGAGAACGAGACGTCCTCAAACGTTATCGTACCTTCAAGTGAAGGGAGATCCTTAGCATCGACAGCTTCAGGGACATCCTCACCTACATCTATAATCTCGAAAACTCGTCGAGCGCTAGCTATTGCATCCTGATAAAACATGATGAGCCGAGCGAACATACGCATGGGGCCTACGAGCTGGGAGAAGTAGGTACTGAAGAGTATAACCTCACCGATAGTCATAACGCCGCTTCTGAATTTGATACCGCCATAGAAAATAACAAGGGCAACCCCCAGAGCCATGACTGTGGCTGAGGATGGTCTGTAGGTTGCCTGAATTGCTGAAGTCTTGAGACTCGTTTCTACGAACCTACTATTTAATTCCTCAAACCGTTCCATAACCCGGTCCTCTTGACCGTGAGTAACCACAAGTTTATGACCAATTATACCTTCCACGAGAACAGAGTTGAGATTACCAAACTGGTTCTTGGCTTTTGCTAAATAGCTACTGATCCTGCTTGAGTATAGATAGGTGGATAGAAAAGCTACTGGAAGAGGAAGGCAGCATATTAAGGCAAGCTGGGGCTCTATTGTAACGAGGATGAAGAGGGTGAAGAAGAACTGCATACCATGCCTAAAGATCTCTCGAACAGTTTCAGAGTAAAATAGGTCGATGGCACCCATGTCACTGGTCATCCTGCTAATAATCTGACCTGACATTACGCGGTCCAAGTAGCTAAAGGACTTGTTGATGAGAGCATAGTAAAAGTCCCTGCGCATAACGCGGAGGATGTTCTGAGATAAAGTTGCTCTCAGAGTAATATGGACCACGTGGAAAAATCCTCTCAGAAGGGCCAGAACTACGATCAATGAGCAGAGTATAATCAGTAGACCCGCGTTGTTAGAAACTCCAGTCCATTGCTGCAATAGATCAATGAACCAGTGGCTCTGACCTGGGATGGGTACCAGAATGAAGTCGATGATGAGCATAACAATGAGGGGCCAGACTAGCTCATAGATGCCATGTCTTCCGAAGGCTGTGATCAGGATGCCAGCAAAAATATTTAAAAATGGTTTCATATAGCCTAGAAGCCTTTCTGTTAGCTCCCATTTCGTCGGATTGTATTCCTCCACAGAAGTAGCCTCGAGAATGATCTTCATTGGAATATATTAGCATTTAAGATATAATGATTATTCTCGCGGATATTTTCTGAGTTGACCCCCAAGACTAAAATTGTAAAACGTGTAGAAGAGTGATCTCATAAAATATTCAGATAAAGGGGTATGACTGTGGAACCAGAAAAGCCGAAGGATACAAAATTGCTCAGTTATAGCCTCCTAATATTAGTGTTGACCCATGTACTGATCCATGCTGCGGGTAACATGAGGGCTACCCTATTCCCGGTGCTTAAAGAAGAGTTCAGCCTCACCAACCAGCAGATTGGCTTAATCATAGCCATTCCTACTCTGAGTCAGGCATTCATCACAATACCAGTTGGTTGGTTATCAGACAGGTTTGGATCCAAGAAACTCATAGCATTGAGCATAATTTTGGCAGCCTCTGGGGCACTCATCGGAAGCATGTCTACCAACCCATGGATGTACATATTAGCCTCGACACTCCTGACGGTTACATCGACTATCTACCACCCTCCTACCCAGAGCCATGTCTCCGGTATGACTGGAAAGAAAGACAGATCCAGAGTCCTCGGAGTCTGGAATGCTGGCGGTACCTTCGGCGTCTCCCTAGGTCCTCTGTCTGTAAGTATTCTTGTAGGCTACCTCTCCTTCCAGTGGAGGCATATCTACGGGTTCTGGGTCATACCAATCCTCCTCGGACTAGGAGCCCTATACTTCGTCAAGGACTCAACCCTAGAGGAAAGGGAAGCAAGGGTAAAGGCTGACGAGGGAGAGTCCAAAGTAACTAAGCTGCTGAACACCAACATGATTGTCTTTCTAGCATCCATGACAGTGAGAATGTTCGGAGGAGGCCTCACCTCAGGATTTCTGAGCATATGGCTGGCAAACGAAGTGGGTTGGAGCCTAGCAGATATAGGCCTCATGTTCGGTTCAGCATCAATCCTCGGAATATTTGCATCACCCATCGGCGGAGAGATGGCTGCAAGATATGGTGAAAAAAGATGGCTCACATTTACCTTGTTCTCTTCTTATGTCTGCTTCCTACTAGCAATACTTTTGAAGGGTTTCTGGCCTTTCATGATATTCTACCTCGGACAAAGACTCTTCGGCATACTAGGTATGGCAGCAAACGGAGCGATAACTGCAAAGCTATCTCCACCCCGTCAGAGGGGCATGGGTTTTGCACTATCATCACTTCCTATGAGCATAGCTACCTCCCTCGCAGCGATGGTCGCAGCCTATATGGTGGACCTTTATGGTTTATACAGTGTTTTCCCGGCTGCAGCTGTAATCTACTTCACCGGGTGGGCTATCTTCTATTGGGGCGTAAAAACCGATTAATCCTAATTTCTCAATCTTTAATATCAGTAATACGAAAGGAATCATGATAAAAATGTCAGATTTGACGATAATCATAAACGATGCCCCCTATGGTATTGAGAAACCATGGAACGCCCTCAGGTTGGCATCAACCTCCACGACGGATGAGCTTGGTATGGTAGTGAAGGTCTTCCTCATGGGTGACGCCGTACTTGCAGCTAAGAAGGGCCAGAAAACCCCAGATGGCTACTACAACATGGAAAAAATGCTCGTATCCCTAGCTAAGAAGGGTGTTGAGATCAAAGTTTGCGGTTCATGCATCGCAGCCAGAGGAATATCCATCGATGACCTAGCAGAAGGAGTTGAAAAAGGGACAATGAAGATTCTGTCAACATGGATCAAAGAAAGTAAAAACACGATATCCTTCTGAATCAGGCTTTAATACAGCCTGAGAATGTAATCAGTTATGAAGAAATCAATTGGAGCGGGAACATACGCTATTCCATCCCCTGTCTGGATTGTAGGAACCTATGATGATGAGGGAAAACCCAACATGATGACAGCAGCCTGGGGTGGAATATGCTGTAGCAAACCCCCATGCATCTATGTAAGCCTCCGTAAGGCAACCTATAGCCACGGAAGCATCATGAAAAGAAAAGCATACACAGTAAGTGTACCAGGAGAGGAACACTGGAAGGAAGCAGATTATGCAGGACGTACTTCAGGGAGAGACACTGACAAATTCAAAGATACAGGACTCACACCCGTACGAAGTGATATAGTTAATGCTCCATATGTTGCAGAGTATCCCCTTGTTCTGGAATGTAAAATCAAGGAAATCGTAGAACTAGGACTCCACACCATGTTTGTTGGAGAAATAATTGACACAAAAGTAGACGAAGACAAACTAACAGGAGATAGACCTGACATCAACAAGATCAAACCAATCATATTTGACATGGCAAAAAGAGGCTATAATGGAGTTGGATCACGAATTGGTGATGCATTCACCATGGATAAACCATCCATAAAATAGTCCCCATACTTCCTATGAACAAATCAAAGAAAAAGGGCAACAATAATCAGAGTAAATGTGATAACATCCCAGTTATCACTATTCATATTTTAATGTACAATACAAAATAACATTAAGTTTAATATAAAATAATTACGATAAAC
>RCNB010000736.1_pt1 | contig 21255 bp, 21 predicted proteins | sample 2041321 | NCBI WGS metagenome assembly RCNB01 (sample SAMN09708232, study PRJNA481090) | Marine sediment metagenome, whole genome shotgun sequencing project. | reverse complement strand
ATTGGCCGTGTATTTTAACAACTTATTTAGTTAAAATATAGTACATTTCTAGAATAAACATTTAACTTTGTCTAAAGTTTTATTAAATATATTAAACAAAAAAATATGTCCCCATATAGAAACTTAGAAGAGTATAATTTAGAGATTACTGATGAAGTTAGAAGCAGATATTCTTCTATTATAAATGAAATTGGAGAGGATGTCTCCCGTGAAGGCTTGGTTAAAACGCCAGAAAGGGCCGCAAAAGCAATGTTGTTTCTAACACAAGGGTATAAACAAGATGCTGTTGAAATTTTAAAAGGAGCCATGTTCAAAGAGGCTTATGATGATATGGTTATTATTAAAGACATTGAGTTGTACTCCCTTTGCGAACATCACATGTTACCCTTTTTTGGTAAGGCACACATCGCGTATATCCCTAATGGTCATATCGTTGGATTGAGTAAAATACCACGTGTAGTGGATGTTTTTGCTCGCAGACTTCAAGTCCAAGAGCGCTTAACGCATGATATCTTAGAGTGTATAAATGAGACCTTACAGCCAAAAGGTGTTGCGGTTGTTATTGAAGCCTCCCACATGTGTATGATGATGCGCGGGGTACAAAAACAAAACTCCGTAACCACCACTTCTGGATTTAGAGGACAATTTGAAAAGCAAGAAACAAGAAATGAGTTTCTAAAATTGATCAGCTCAAAGCTATCTTAGGTATTTGAATGTGTTTTCATTTTTGGGATAGTTTAAAATCAACAGTCACTATTTTTTGGCATCTTTGTTGTAATCCTATTCCTGGATTATTAATTTAGAAATATGTCAAAAACCCAAAAAAAAAAATATAAGCATCTGTTTTTAGGATTGTTGTTCGATGCTATAGGTATGCTTTCCTTTGTAATTCCTTTTTTAGGAGATTTTTCTGATGTATTATGGGCTCCACTAGCGGGCTGGCTAATGACACGGATGTATAAAGGTAAAATTGGACAAGCAGCTGGTATCATTGTTTTTGTGGAGGAGATTATTCCTGGTCTGGATTTTATTCCAACCTTTACCATAACGTGGTTTTATACGTACGTAATTAAAGGAAGTAAAAACGAAAGAACTATTGAGGGATAACCTTTTTTAGTGCAATTTCCTGTCATACTCGTTTATTACCACTATTAGCAAAAGGCACAGGTTTTAATCGTTGTGAAACTAAATATTGAAAAGTAATTTAAAAATGAAAGTACGCTACGTAGCTTTCCATAAATTACTGTAAGGAGTCGTAATAGTATTTCGACTATAAAATTAAAAAGTTTATATGAAAACGCTTTGGGAAGTTTTTAGTTCGTCTTTTAATGGGAGCTTACAATGGACATGGAAGTCCATCATTTTCGAGGTACCATGGTATACGAATTACTTTTGGGGATTAATCATTATTTCTCTTATAGTTTGGGGACTTGAAATTCTATTTCCATGGCGAAAAAGCCAAGCGATATTTAGAAAGGACTTCTGGTTGGATGGGTTTTATATGTTTTTTAATTTTTTCATTTTCAGTATCGTTATAAGTGGATTTTATAGAATTTTAGAAGTCTTTTTTAAGAATATGGGAGGACAATTGGAATCCTTTGCCGTGATACCAGTTTCTAACTTACCACAGTGGACACAATTACTAATATTCTTTCTTTTATTGGATTTTGTACAATGGTTTACCCATATTTTATTACATAAATATCCGTTTTTGTGGCAGTTTCATAAGATTCATCATAGTGTAAAAGAAATGGGATTTGCAGCGCATTTACGCTATCACTGGATGGAGAATATTTTCTACAAACCCTTAAAAACCTTGGCTGTTATGGTTTTGGGAGGCTTTGAGCCTGAGCAGGCTTATATTGTTCATTTTATAGCTATAGCCATAGGGCATCTTAACCATTCTAACGTAAAAATTTCGTGGGGACCATTGAAATATGTTCTGAACAACCCTGTAATGCATTTGTATCATCACGCCTACGAGCTACCTGAAGGAAAATTTGGGGTAAACTTTGGAATTAGCCTAAGTCTTTGGGACTATATCTTTAAAACAGATTATATTCCAGAGGACAGCGGTAAAGTTCCCTTAGGATTTAAGGGAGATGAGGAAATTCCTGACGGGTTTTGGAAACAAATAACCTTCGGCTTTGGAAAATCAAAACCGAAGGATATCTAAAATGCTACTCAATAACTAAGTTAAAGCTTTGTGCAATATCAGTTTCGCCACCGGCATCTGCCAATGTGCCATCATTTGGTTTTTTAGGTTCGTGTTTTAGTGTAACCCTAAGCGCCCCTGTACCAGCATCTCCCGTAGTAAGAGTAAAACTAAGTCCTATTGGGTTTCCGTCACCGTCTTCATCGTCATAGGTTACACTTGTTACTGCTCCACTCGTATCAAAGAAAAACTGGTGCTCATCGTCTTCCTCTGCAACCTCTAAAGTGATATCGTCTGATGGAGTTTCCGTTTCATTTAGTAGCTTAACAGAACCGTTGTACGTAGTATTTGCCGCAAGGTTTTCAACTGTTAGCACAGGAGCATTAGGCCCGTCACCGTCTAAATCTCTAGTTTGTAAGGTAACCAGACTTCCAGAAGATACCAATTCAATTGTCATAGTGGTAATTACTTCTTCCTCATCCACTTTTTCTGGATTGTCGTCGTTGGAGCATGATAGCGTTAAAAGCCCAACTGCTACTAGGGCTACATAGTTTTTAATAGTAAATAATTGAATAAAATTGTTACTTGTTTTCATTTGTTTCAGGTTTTAATTAATAATTATAGATAATACGTAAGCTTATATTCCGACTTAAATCATCAACGAAATACCGTAGACGGTTCAGGTAATCACGGTAAGAGGTATTCAGTAAATTGGTTACACGCAGACCAACTTTTAAGTCGTTTTTATAACGGATAGAATATGATGTTTCCGCATCTAATGTGACTAAATGATAGGCTGGTGGTGGGGTGTTGATATCCAGCTCAACTTCTTGCTGTTGCTCTGGGGAGAATACAAAAATGTTGGGAGGGAACCTTTTTTGTTCAAAGACATACATACTTTCCAAACCAAGTACCAAATTTTGCCATTTCGAATTTCGATAGGAAATACTATTATTGAAATTTGCTGGGGGTATGTTTATTATTGGAATATCTGTACCAACGTCTGTACCTTGAACCCAAGAAAATTTATGATCTGTTCTTATTTTAGGAGTCCAATTATTATACACAGACGCATCTACACCAAAAAGTCTTGCATTGGTTTGCCTGTATGCCCAAACAGGGAAGGCACCTCTAATGGTAAATTCTACCCCTGTCGGCTCTAGAATAATAAAATCATTGATAGCGTTCAAGTATGGCGCAACGGAATACCCCCATTTTGGACTATTTTTTTCTATTGATAAGGATACTTTATTAGCCGTTTCGCTTTTTATTCTTAAATCGCCAAGCTCTATCCTAGCTGCTGAATGGTGAAGTCCATCACTAAAAAGTTCAGAAGGATTTGGTGCTCGTTGTGCCAAGGAATAATTAAAGCGTAGCGCTGTTTCTTTATCAATATTATATTGAAATCCAACTGTAGCGGATATGTTATGATAGTCAAAAACAGGATTGGTAAGCAATTGCGTTCCTAAGTCTTCAATTACAATGTCTGCAAAGTCTTCATCATAACCGCGTTCTTCCCAACGTGAAGTCCTATAGAATTTTTTAGCATCGATACGAGAGAAATCATATCTAATACCGGCATCCAAAATTATATTGTCCTTAAGTTGATATTCGGCCACCGAAAAAATTCCAAAATCATACTTATTATAATCAGGGATTAATCTTCTAACGCCCGTATCAGGATTTGCAAAATTGGTCTGATATCTTCCTAGCATTCCCGTTTTAACGGCTAGTCCTTCTTTTGAATCGAACTGAAAATTAGTAGTGATAGAATGTGTGGTTAAACTCAAATCTAATGCTGCTTTATCCGCATCGGCCCCTACGCGTACATCGTATTCAAAACGTCTATTCTTTTGAAAATCATACTGCAGAGTCCATTTGCCTAATCCTTCAAATCGCCTATAATAATTTAATTTTCCAAGATGGTGAGTTACTTCTTGATTGGGATTGTCTATGTTGTAACTAAAATCATTGATAATATTGGGTTGTTGACTGTTTATGGACTGTATTAAATCATCTACATTACCAATATGTGAAGCCCTTAAAATACCAATATTCGAATCAAAATAGGAATAATAGGCTTCCCAGCCTTGTACGAAATCCCTTTTGCCGGCAGAGAAAGAAATTCCTGTTTCTTGTATCCCTGTATTCGACAACAGGTAGTCAGGTGCTTCTAGGTCGCCCAATTTTTTAAAGGAACCTTGCCCCTTAAAATAGAGTCCGGAGTTATATGATTTTGTCAACGTTGTGGTAATGTTTCCACCTCTACCATTAGAAAATAGAGTAGTTTGGGTTTTTCCAAAAAGGGAATCGGTCCGCACAACCTTTAGTGGATTCATAATAATTACCCCACCAATAGCATCGCCTCCATATTCCAGAGCAGCGGCTCCTTTCACTACACTAATATCCTGATTTGCATTGATATCAACGTTTGGTGCATGCTCTTCTCCCCACTCCATATCCTGCATACGAACGTTGTTGTTCAATATCAAAACCCTACTTCCCATAAGTCCTTGAATCACAGGTTTTACAATGTTTGCTCCTGTGTTTAAGGAAGATACTCCGGTTAAACTTTTTAGTGCATCCCCTAGACTATTACCACTATACTTCTCCACTTCATTAAGTGATAAATGTCCCTCTTGTGCAGACGACGTGTTATTGGTTATAGCACCGGTAACCTTGACCTCATCAAGCTCTTCCAAATGGTGTTCGAGTAATATTTTTTTATACGTATCGCCGCTTAGTGTTATGTTGATAAATTTGGAGGTACATTCTGGATGGGAAACTTCCAATTCCAAAACACCATCACACAGCTTCTCAAACCTAAACTTACCTTCGTTGTTTGACAGGGTTTGCTTGTTTTTGCCGGTAATGATAACCATGGCTCCTTCTAACGGAGTATTATTATGGAAATCTATAATTTCTCCTAAAAGAATAGACTCACAATCTTGAGCTATACTTATGCTGCCACACAGGAGTGCAAATAATAGTATTAAACTATATTTCATGATATGGATATTACGCTTAATTCAGGCAATACGAAAATTGCCATAAAATAGTTTGGAAGTAGTTGCTAAATTAAACTTGGCGGAGGTCTGCCAAAGAAACTAAAACGTAAATAGGAAGAAGCTAAAACAATAGGATAAAGAAGGACCTGTTCTTTTGTTTCAAACTTTAATAAAGCCACCGTATTGGTGTGTGAAGGAGCTAATATAAGCTCCGAATTCTGATTTTCTATCCCCAACTCACAGATGGCACAATTTTCTATATCATCTGAAGTAGTAGTATCCTGATGCGTATATGCATGAAAAGCTGATACCTTGAATAACATCAAGGCAAACAGCAAAACTGCCACGCAATTAGAAAATAGCTTTTTCTTCAAGACACGAAAATAATCAAAGGAAAAGTATTTAATGTTAAAGAAAACCTAACTCTTATTATTAAACAAAAACTCTAACCCAATTCTTCCTAGCATTTTCTTCTCAAAAGCCCAAAAGAATTTAAACTGGCCAAAAAGCCAACCGTAAACTACCAATAACAATTGATAGAATGGGAAGATAAGCATAATACGTAATAGCCAATATAATGTTTGCCCCCACCAAGCATCAGGAAAATTACTTTGATCCATTCCAATCCAACTTAAAAAGGGTTTGGCTACATAAACAGAGGAGGAACCTGTAATAGCAAATACAACAAATATCACTAATAATTGCCAATCACTAGAAATGCCCCAACGTTCCTTTAATTTTTTCATAGCTTTTTACAAGCTTCAAAAATACTTTTTATATACGAGGAACAAAAGCGCCTAGGCGTTGATTATACTTACGTTGGAAAAAAATAAAATAATTATACATTTTATAATTCACGTCATATCCATAATCGATGCCCTGTTGATAGTCTATTCGCATTAAATAAAGGTCAGGATTAAACCTGCTAGGTTGCATAACCCTTTGGTTCCATTCTAAGACCATTAGCCTATTCCTATTTTCTAAGAAGGTTTGAGAATAGTAACCTTCTGGTCTTGCAACCGAATTTAGCCAAGTATAAAAACCAGGGTCTATGATGGTTATCTCGTACTCTACATCTTCGTTTGAAATACTTACGGGCTCATCTTCCTCGGCAGCAAAAGCCATTTTTTCCTCTTCAGATATTGATAATGCCTCTTTAGAAGCTCCGCACCCGGAGAGCCATACTAGGCTAATGCTGCAAATAATAACAACAAATAGATTTTTCATGTTTCTTTTCTTTTTCATCATGTTAAGATACAAAAAAAGCCGCTTTGGAATACAAACGGCTTCTAATACTAAAATATTTTGATATTTATTTTCCGAACAAACCTCCTAAAAGTCCACCAAGACCTCCTTTTTGCTTAGTACTTCCCATAACCATTCCGGCTACATCATCCAAGATACTTCCGTCTCCGTCTGCATCCAATAATGTAGTGATTAAACTCTGATTTTCTTGAGGTTGTCCACCTAACATACTACCTAATAATGCATTCATTCCGCCAGCATCGCTTACGTTGCTTTGTGCAGTCTGTTTTCCTATATAGCCCATTACAATCGGTGCAGCTATTTTTAAGATTTGTGCAATAGAACCAGCATCCAAGCCAGATTTTTGGCTAAGCGCATTTTCTACTTGTGGTTGTTTGTTCCCAAATACATGACCAAGTATGCCTGCACCGTCCTGCATTACAGAATCGTCTACACCACCTCCAAAAAGACCTCCAAGATTATCTAAAATACCACCGTTATGTTTTCCAGATAAAGCACTCATAAGACCAGCAGCACCATCGGGTGAAGAAACATTTTTTTTCATGGCGCCTAAAATTAAGGGCATTGCCATACTTAGTACATCTGATGTTTTTCCTTCTGGCTGTCCTGTCTGGCCAGCTACACCGCTTATTAATTGTTTGCCCATTGGGCTGTTAAGTAAATCTAATAATCCTGACATAATAATATATAGTTAATTTAATGTTTGTGGTAATGTACAAAAAGAGTTTTAAAAAGTATGCCTATCAACACTATTTTAAGAGTGTAATAATCTGATTGGCAAGTTCTAACCCAATACGGTCTTGTGCTTCTAGGGTAGCAGCACCGATATGCGGACTAAGGGAGATATTAGGATGCATCAAAATTCGTATTTCAGGACTAGGCTCGGATTCAAAGACATCCAAAGCAGCAAATGCGACCTTTTTATTTTCTAAGGCATTGATTAATGCAACTTCATCTAGTGCGCCACCCCTAGCTGCATTTAAGACACCTACACCATCCTTCATCTGCTCAAATTCTTTTGCTCCCAAAATATAACCTTTTTGTGCTGGAACATGTATTGATATAAAATCCGAAGTCTTTAAAACTTCCGACTTACTATTAGACTTAAGCGCAAAGGATACCTCTTGTTCGTCAAAAAATCTAAGGGTTAACGTACAATTCTCGATAGCCGTATCAAAATAGACGACGTTCATTCCTACTCCTAAAGCAATCTTTGCAGTCGCCTGCCCAATTTTTCCAAAACCAATAATACCAAGGGTCTTACCCCTAAGTTCCGTTCCTTTAGAATATGCTTTCTTTAACTGCTTAAAGCTACTATCGCCATCTAAAGGCATATTTCTATTTGCATCGTACAAAAAACGCACGGCGCCGTACAAGTGGGCAAAAACCAATTCTGCTACAGATTCCGAAGAGGCCTCAGGTGTATTAATTACATGCACCCCTTGTTTTTTAGCATAAGCTACTTCTATATTATCCATACCAACTCCTCCTCGGCCTATGAGTTTTAAACCGGTACAACCGTCTATTACATCCTTACCTACTTGTGTTGCGCTTCTTACCAAAAGACCTGTAATATCATTCTCATTGATAAATTGTATCAATTGCTCTTGGGCCACATGAACGGTAACTACTTCAAAATTTGATTGTTCAAGTGCTTCTTTTCCGGCTTGGGATATACCGTCGTTTGCTAATATTTTCATTTATATAAACTCTTTAACCAATTGATATATAATTATTTATATCGTACGGTATTGTAATTTTCTACTTTAAGACACATCCATTGTAAGGCTTTGATTTACCCTTTGCGTTCCATTTCACTCATTATATCTACTAAAACACCTACACTGTCAAGAGATAATGCATTATACATACTTGCTCTGTAACCGCCAACAGACCTATGCCCGTTAAGACCGTTTATCCCAGCTTCCTTTAGTAAGGTTTCGAAAGTATTTTTTAAACCTTCTTCGGTAATACTAAACGTGGCATTCATTATAGACCGATCTGCCTTATTGGCGTATCCATCAAAAACAGGATTTAAATCTATTTCCGAGTAGAGTAACCGTGCCTTGTTTTCATTTACTTTTTCTATGGCTTGGATACCTCCTAGATTTTTTAGCCATTCCAGCGTAAGCATTGAAGTGTATACCGGAAAAACAGCTGGGGTATTAAACATGCTGTCCTTGCCTATGTGGACTTGGTAATCGAGCATCGAAGGAATTTTTCTAGTTACTTTACCTAGAATATCCTCTTTTACAATGACTAAAGTAGTGCCAGCAGGACCCATATTTTTTTGGGCTCCAGCGTAAATTAAGTCGAATTGTGAAAAATCCAGTACTCTTGAAAAAATATCCGAACTCATATCGCAAACCAGTGGTGCATCGGTAATTGGAAATTTTTTGAATTGTGTTCCAAAAATGGTGTTGTTGGAAGTTAAATGTAGATAGTCCAATCCTTTTGGTACGCTATACCCTTTTGGGATATAATTAAAATTTTCATCCTTTGATGATCCAACCTCTAAAACTTCTCCAAAAAGTTTAGCCTCTTTGATTGCTTTATCGCTCCAGGTACCCGTATTTAAATACCCAGCCTTTTTTTCTAAAAGGTTGTAGGCAACCATTAAGAACTCCAAACTGGCGCCACCATGCAGAAATAAAGCTTTATATCCTTTGCCTTCCAAACCTAAAAGTTCCAATGCTAAGGATCTCGCCTTCTCCATAACCTCCACAAAATCGGCACTTCGGTGTGATATTTCGATTAACGAAAGACCAGAATCGTTAAAATCCATAACTGCCTCCGAGGCTTTTAACAATACTTCTTGTGGTAATATACATGGCCCAGCACTAAAATTATGTTTTTTCATTTGTTTGCTTTTAATTCCTAGCCTTTTGGCTTTTTAGCTATAATTCACCGTAAAAATCCATTTCCATATTCAGGACGGATTACCGCTACTTTATGCACTTGATTAATATCGGGTAAAGGTCAGAAATTTCCAACTACCGTGTCTTGTTGAGTTTAATTAATTCTAGGATGTTTTTAACAGGAATTCAACAGTATCCACACCATCTGCATAATCCCATAGTTCGGGTGTTTGTGTTTTTCCAAAGGCTATTTCGTTTGGAAACAAACCGTCGGAAACCACACACTGTATAGCCTCCTTGTCAGATGCTATTCTTTGTTTTATCCCCTCTTGGGTGTCATATGTTTCGTAAAAGATAGTAGCAATAGGGGAGGCATAACTCGCATCCTCTTTTAGCATTAGAAAACCGTTATCTAGAATATTAAATTCACTCATGAGATAAACAGCCTTGTTATAATCATAATTATTGGCGTATTTATGCTGATTGATGATTTGATTATGCGGAAATTGTGCCGTGAAAAACCTATCAAAGTTATATCCTTTGGGTACAAATAATTTAGAAACACTTCGGCACCCTAATCCATAATATCTAAATATATCCTCCCCTAAGGCGGCTAGTTCCTGCTCCGACTCTTTGCCGGTAAGAATAGCAACAGAATTCCTATTCTTACGTATGATATTTGGTTTTTTCCCAAAATAATATTCAAAATAGCGAGCGGTATTATTACTGCCGGTAGCTATTACAGCATCAAAACCAGTTAAGCGTTCCTCGGTAAACTGAACGCTATCTGTAAAATTTGGATTCAGAAACACCAAATAATCAACAATCAAGGGTAGCAACAGTTTATCATTACTTGAGAGTTTTACGATTGCTGTATTTCCTGTTATTAGTACAGCCAGTAAATCATGAAACCCTACCAAAGGTATATTTCCGGCTAAGATTAGCGCAACACGTTTAGTTTGGTTCTTAGACAGATCGTAGTTGGATAACCAATGCTCAAGAGTAACTTTGGAAAGTGCCAAAGACCATTGTTTCAAAGCAAATAGTAAATTCTCTTGGGTAAACCAACCGTTGTGATGGTGAGCCGTTTCTATGGTATGGCTAAATTTTGAAAACCATTCCAGATTTTCTCCACGCATACTGGTTTTATTTTCTATTGCAGTGCAGCATTCACCGAGAAATTCGCCAAGTTTAACAAAAGCTTGAATATTGGGATTGTGTCCGGTCATTATATTTGTAAAAGGAAATTCTAGGGATTATCTTTGTGCAAAAGTAAGGATACTTCGGAAAACATTTTTAACCAATGTTTTGGAATATATTGAAAAAGAATTCGTTGTAAGACGACGCATGTTTAAAAGAAAATTATGGCTATTATAATAACGGATGAATGTATAAACTGTGGTGCTTGTGAACCAGAGTGCCCAAATACGGCAATTTACGAAGGGGCGGACGAGTGGAGGTATAGCGATGGGACCTCTCTTGAAGGCAATGTCGTACTACCTGATGGAAAATCGGTAAATGCCGATGAAGTTCAGGAACCCATTAGTGATGAAGTCTATTATATCTCTCCGGATAAGTGCACAGAATGCATGGGCTTTCATGAAGAGCCACAATGTGCTGCGGTATGCCCGGTAGATTGTTGCGTTCCGGATGATAGCCACGTAGAGACTGAAGAAGTACTGCTTGGAAAACAAAAATTTATGCATCCCGAGGGGTAAGACTTTTTAATTTTCTACTTTCTCTGCGACGAACATATATGTATCAAACGCATAAGTGGGACGGTCAAAAATTTCTAGGAGTTTAAACCCAGAAGATTTTAGTTTTTGTTTTATTTCGGATGAGTTAAAGGCCCTGAAAATAGTTTGGTCTTGGCCTAAAAATATTTTATTATCATTTTCAATTTTAAAATACTTGGCCTTCCAATCTATTAACTGGTAGCTTTCCGATTCTATTTTTCTCCATTTAGAATCGCGATAAAATTCTTTCCCATTCGCGTTTGATTCGTGTCTTACGTTTTTGTTTTCTAAAATATAGCGCATGAAACGTTCTGAATCAATACAATCGAAAATAAATACTCCTTTTGTTTTTAAATTTTCACGTACCGATGAAAATGTCGCTTCCAAATCTGAATCCGACGTTAAATAACTAGTAGAGCGACCAGTTATTAGTATCGCATCAAGTTGTTCTTTGGTGCTAAATTGACGCATATCTCCTTGAGTGAAATTTGCATTAGGGTTTTTGTTCCTTGCAATGGCAAGCATTGCTTCGCTATAATCTAATCCAAAGTAATTTTTAAAATCCTTTATAAAAAAAGGAGCTAAATTACCCGTGCCACAGGCTAATTCAAGAATATTTGAAGCCCCATACTTTTGACAAATCTTTTTATAGAATTGATATTCCTGAGGATAATTTATAAAACCTTGGTAGATTTCATCATAGACCTTAGCTAAATTAGTACCATAAAGTTCATGCATAGTAAATCGAAAAAAAAGCTACCCAAAAATAGGCAGCTTTTCCATATAAGAGATTAAAAAGTGATAAAACTCAGAGTTCAATGATAAATAGAACATTGTATCTAATTAAGTAAAGTGATACCCACAATAAGTCATTTATGAATATCTTTCGTAAAAAGATATCAAAGTTTCAGATGCGTTTATAACTGTAGCTCCACTAAATACTGCTTGGCCTGTTTTCGTTGCATTGATTATCTTCCATTTAAAATTTGGATTGACAACAAGCCTTCATTCTTCCAGTAAAAACTATATTTGCATCGTTTAAAAAAACACACCCATGAAAGCAGGTATCGTAGGATTGCCAAACGTAGGTAAATCGACCCTTTTTAATTGTTTGTCTAATGCAAAGGCACAAAGCGCTAATTTTCCCTTCTGTACCATTGAGCCAAATATTGGAGTCGTAAATGTACCAGATGCGAGATTGCAAAAATTAGAATCATTGGTTAACCCTGAAAGGGTATTGCCTGCTACGGTTGAAATCGTAGATATTGCAGGATTGGTAAAAGGAGCCAGTAAAGGGGAAGGTTTAGGCAACCAGTTTTTAGGTAATATACGAGAAACCGATGCCATTTTGCATGTACTCCGTTGTTTTGACGATGATAACATCGTTCACGTAGATGGTAACGTAAATCCTATACGAGACAAAGAAACCATAGACATGGAACTTCAGCTTAAAGATTTGGAGACGGTCGATAAAAAGTTAGAAAAAGTTAAAAGAACCGCTAAAACGGGGAATAAGGAAGCTCAGAAAGAAGAAGGTGTTTTACTTGCTATAAAGACTGGTCTAGAAGCAGGAAAATCTGTAAGAGCTTTAGAGTTTTCTAAAGAGGATAGAATAGAATTTGTAACCCCTTTACAGTTTATTACGGATAAGCCCGTAATGTACGTATGTAATGTTGATGAGGAAGCTGCTGTTTCTGGAAACGATTATGTAGAAAAGGTAAAAGCCGCTGTGGCCGATGAAAATGCGGAAGTGGTCGTTTTGGCGGTAGGTACGGAAGCTGATATTACAGAATTGGAAACCTACGAGGAGCGACAAATGTTTCTAGAGGATTTAGGATTAGAGGAACCAGGGTCCGCAAAGCTCATTCGTGGTGCGTATAAACTTTTGAAACTAGAAACTTATTTTACCGCAGGAGTTAAAGAAGTTCGTGCTTGGACTATTCCAATTGGTGCTACGGCACCACAGGCAGCAGGTGTCATTCACACTGATTTTGAAAAAGGCTTTATCCGGGCTGAGGTTATTTCATATAGCGATTACGTAGACTACGGAAGCGAAGCTAAAGTAAAAGAGGCGGGTAAAATGAGGGTAGAAGGGAAGGACTACATCGTTAAGGATGGTGATGTGATGCATTTTAGATTTAATGTCTAAGGATTTCTTGAGTGTTCCCAATTTATTGTAAACGTGTAAAAAAGTTTACTTACCGCTTACAATGATTAGTTGACAAGGCAGAACCAAAACTTAGCTTCATCCTTTTAAAATTCATTCTTAGAATTTTTGTAGCACAGTTCAGCGACCTTACTCTTTAACTGGGCTCATAAATACGCAAACGATCTTTAGTGATTTTAAGCTCTTTCTCCAAGTGGGTTATTTTCAGTAATAGGTGGTTAAGGGCGTCTATTCCTTCCAGGTTTATACCTAATTCTTCTTGTAATCTGTTTATACGTTCTATTTCCTCAATATCTTGAGGGTAAACATACTTATGCGCTTCCACTAAAAGCACTTGTATAAAGCCATATTCTTGTAAGGAGTCTATAAATGCAATTGATGTGCTCGTCTGCTTGCAATAGTGACTTACCAAAATTAGATTTTCTTTTTCCATCAGTTTCGTAATTGTGAGAGTTCTGTAAAAAGGGTTTTCTCTTTATCGGATAGGTTAGTCGGCATTTCAATTTTATAGGTAACGTAAAGGTTCCCAGAAACATTTTTTTTCTTGTAGACTGGCATGCCTTTCCCTTTTAGCTTCACCTTTACATCGTTCTGCGTTTCTGGTTTTAGCTTAAGTTTTACTTTCCCCGTTAGCGTTTTGATTTCTATTTCACCACCCAGTAATGCAGTGTATAGGTCTACGACCTGGGTCATGTATAAATCGCTTCCTACACGCTTGAAATCCGTGTTGTTTAATACTTGGAACGTGAGGTATAAGTCACCTTTGGGGCCGCCATTGACACCAGCTCCTCCATAACCACTAATTTTAATGGTTTGGCCATCTTCCACGCCAGCTGGAATGGTAATCCTAATTTTTTTAGTACCTAAATCCAAAGTTTGTTTCTGATCCGCTAATACATCCGAAAGCTTAAGATTCAGACTTGCATTCATATCCTGACCTTTAAACTGTGCGGTGCTTCTGCCGCCTGTGCTATAACCACCGCCACCGAACATAGATTCAAAAAAATCGGAAAAATCTTGATTTCCAGCATTTCCGCTCGATGCATAGCGTCTTCCGTTACCACCAGAAGCCGAGCGCTGATTTCTTTTGGCTTCCTCAAAAGCATCCGCGTGTTCCCAATCCTTGCCGTAGGTATCATATTTTTTTCGCTTTTCCTTGTCGCTTAGTACTTCGTTGGCTTCGTTTATTTGTTGAAACTTCCGTTTTGCCTCGGCGTCATTGGGATTCAAATCCGGATGCAGCTTACGCGCCAGTTTTCGGTATGCCTTTTTTATATCGGCTTGGGAAGCTTTGGAATCAATTTCCAAAACTTTATAATAATCTATAAAATCCATAAGTTTCAAAATCGATTTTGAAGGTAAACATCCTAACTTGATTTTACAATGATATGTATCAGCTTTTATGTGGTTAATAACAGCAAATAATAAAGGTATCCAAAGAGAACGCTAGCTAATCATATGGCATAGCTATCAACAAAAACAGGAAATTCATTGTTAATTACTTTAGGCCATAGGGGTTTTTTCTTTTTCCGAGTCGTACTATCTTTAACATCACTTTCATAAACCATTTACTTTAATGTCCCAAGACACCAAATATACAGAGGATAATATACGCTCACTCGATTGGAAAGAACACATCCGATTGCGACCTGGCATGTATATTGGAAAACTTGGTGATGGTTCTTCTGCAGATGATGGTATCTATATTCTACTAAAAGAAACCATTGATAACTGTATCGATGAATTTGTAATGGGTGCCGGTAAGACTATTGAAATCCGAATTAAGGATGGTTTGGTTAAGGTTCGCGATTTTGGTCGGGGTATTCCATTGGGTAAAGTTGTTGATGTCGTGTCCAAAATGAATACCGGAGGTAAATATGATTCTCGAGCTTTTAAGAAGTCTGTAGGATTAAACGGGGTAGGTACAAAAGCAGTAAATGCGCTTTCTAGCTTTTTTGAAGTACAATCTTCCCGAGATAACAAAATTAAAACAGCAGAATTTAGTCAAGGTAATCTTTTAAAAGAAGAAGGTCCAAACGAATCCTCACAGCGAAAAGGAACCAAAGTATCCTTCCGTCCTGATGAAGCTATTTTTAAAAATTATAAGTACCGTAATGAATACGTAGAGCGTATGCTCAAAAACTACGTCTATCTAAATCCGGGTTTGACAATTGACTTTAATGGGGAGAAATTCTATTCAGAAAATGGTTTAAAGGACCTTTTAGAAGACAATAATAATATAGAAGATTTTCTGTATCCAGTTATACATTTAAAAGGCGATGATATCGAAATTGCCATTACGCATAGTAAAACTCAGTATAGTGAAGAATACCATTCGTTTGTAAACGGTCAGAATACAACCCAAGGCGGTACGCATCAAACTGCGTATCGCGAGGCGTTGGTAAAAACGATTCGAGAACACTATGGTAAGAATTATGACCCTTCTGATATTCGTAAATCTGTAATTTCTGCGATTGCCATAAAAGTAATGGAGCCTGTTTTTGAAAGTCAAACGAAAACAAAATTAGGTTCTACGGATATGGGCGGTAAATTACCTACGGTGCGCAGCTATATCAATGATTTTGTTGGTAAGTACCTCGATAATTACCTGCATAAAAATCCAGACACAAGAGAAGCTATACAGCGAAAAATTGTTCAAGCGGAAAGGGAGCGAAAAGAATTGTCTGGTATTCGTAAATTGGCCAAGGACCGGGCTAAGAAAGCAAATCTTCACAATAAGAAATTACGGGATTGCCGTATTCATTTAGGGGATACTAAAAAGGATAGAAACCTAGAAAGTACGCTTTTTATCACAGAGGGCGATTCTGCTTCCGGTTCCATTACCAAGTCACGTGATGTAAATACGCAAGCGGTTTTTAGTTTAAAGGGTAAGCCTTTGAATTCGTACGGGTTGTCTAAAAAGATAGTATACGAAAATGAAGAGTTTAACCTTTTACAGGCGGCTCTAAACATTGAGGAATCCATAGAAGACCTTCGATACAACAATATCGTAATTGCTACGGATGCCGATGTGGATGGAATGCACATACGACTATTGCTAATTACCTTCTTTTTGCAGTTCTTTCCAGAATTGATAAAAGAGAACCACTTGTATATTTTGCAAACCCCGTTATTTCGCGTACGTAACAAGAAGGATACTATTTATTGCTATAGCGAGGAGGAGCGAAGAAATGCAGTACAGAAATTAACAGGTAAACCTGAAATCACCCGATTTAAAGGTTTGGGAGAAATATCTCCGGATGAATTTGTCCATTTTATAGGAGATGATATTAGACTAGAACCAGTGATGCTCGATAAAGGCATGTCCATAGAAGAACTATTAAGTTTCTACATGGGCAAAAACACACCTGATCGTCAAAAGTTTATTATTGAAAATCTTAAGGTTGAGATTGATTTAGTTGAAGAAGACCAATAAGCAAAACCAGAACAGATAGTAGTCCTTTATGGAAGAGAATGAAGAAGATTTGAATTTACCTGCTGATGATGAAAACCACTCGGAGAATGAGCAAGGCTTGAATGAAAATCAAGATGCAGCTGCTGATAGTGAATCAGATGGTATCTCTCAAGAGGCCCCTATTATTGAAGAAGAAGAGGATAATGCTTTAACGAAAGTTACAGGCATGTATAAAGATTGGTTCCTTGATTATGCTTCTTATGTAATTTTAGAGCGTGCGGTTCCTGCAATAGAAGATGGGTTTAAGCCTGTTCAGCGTCGTATAATGCATGCGCTTAAGGAATTGGATGATGGGCGTTATAATAAAGTAGCGAATGTTGTTGGGCACACCATGCAGTATCACCCACATGGGGATGCTAGTATTGCTGATGCTATGGTGCAAATGGGTCAAAAGGACCTGTTGATAGATACGCAAGGAAACTGGGGAAATATACTTACAGGCGATAGGGCTGCGGCGTCTAGATATATTGAAGCTCGACTTTCAAAGTTTGCCTTAGACGTTGTTTTTAGTCCTAAGATTACAGAATGGCAACAATCCTATGATGGCCGTAAAAAAGAGCCGGTAAACCTTCCGGTGATGTTTCCTTTGTTGTTGGCACAAGGAGCTGAAGGTATCGCAGTAGGACTTTCAACAAAAGTGCTTCCGCATAACTTTATCGAACTTATAGATTCCTCTATAAAGCATTTAAAAGGGCAGCGGTTTAAGATATACCCTGATTTCCCTACGGCTGGGATTATTGATGTAAATAATTACAATGACGGACTTCGTGGTGGAAAAATAAGAGTACGCGCAAAAATAGCTACATTAAACAAGAACACATTAGTAATCAATGAGATACCTTACGGAACCAATACTTCTTCTTTAATTGAATCTATTTTAAAAGCGAACGAAAAAGGGAAGATTAAGGTCAAAAAAATTGAAGATAATACAGCGGCAGATGTTGAGATTTTGGTACATCTCCCTTCCGGAATATCTCCCGATAAAACAATTGATGCGCTCTATGCGTTTACCGCTTGTGAGTCTTCTATTTCTCCATTAGGGTGTATCATTGAAGATAACAAGCCTCTGTTTATTGGCGTAACGGAAATGTTAAAGCGTTCAACGGATGCTACGGTAGAATTGTTGCGACAAGAGTTAGAAATTCAGCTCTCAGAATTAGAGGCGCAATGGCACGCCGCTTCCTTGGAACGGATTTTTATTGAGAACAGAATTTACCGAGATATTGAAGAAGAGGAAACCTGGGAGGGTGTAATAGCAGCTATTGACAGAGGTTTAGCGCCACATACAAAGCATTTAAGACGTGCTGTTACTGAGGATGATATTTTACGCCTTACGGAAATTAAAATTAAGAAAATATCAAAATTTGATTTAGGAAAAGCGCAGCAATATCTTGATACTTTAGAAGAGAAAATTGCTGAGGTAAAGCATCATCTAGCAAATTTAATAGACTGGGCTATCGCTTATTTTAATAGGCTGAAAGAGACCTATGGAAAGGATAGAGGTCGAAAATCAGAAATTCGTGTATTCGATGATATCGAAGCGACCAAAGTTGCTATCCGAAATACCAAACTATACGTAAACCGTGAAGAAGGCTTTGTAGGTACCTCTCTTAAACGTGACGAATATGTGACCGATTGCAGTGATATTGATGATATCATTGTTTTTACCAAAGAGGGTAAAATGCAGGTGAATAAGGTAGATTCCAAAATCTTTGTAGGGAAGAATATCATTTATGTCGCTGTGTTTAAGAAAAAGGATAAGCGTACCACTTATAATTTAGTTTATAAAGATGGTAAAGGCGGCCCGTCTTTTATAAAGAGGTTCAATGTTATATCTATTACACGGGACAAATCTTACGATTTAACGGCAGGTAAGCCTAATTCAGATGTGCTTTATTTTTCAGCTAATCCCAACGGAGAGGCAGAAGTGGTCACTGTAAACCTAAGGCAGGCTGGCAGTATAAAGAAACTGAAATGGGATATTGATTTTGCAGATGTCCGCATAAAGGGTCGTGTGTCCAAAGGAAATATTGTTACCAAATATACGGTTAAGCGTATAGATCTGAAGGAAAAGGGGGTTTCTACTTTAAAGCCAAGGAAAATTTGGTTCGATGATGTGGTTAGACGCCTAAATGTTGATGGTAGAGGAGAGCTTATTGGAGAATTTAGAGGAGAAGACTTTTTGCTAATTATCAATCAAAAAGGAGTAGCTAAAACGATTTTACCAGTAGTCACATCTCATTTTGATGACGATATGATTGTGTTGGAAAAATGGAATCCTAAAAAACCAATATCTGCTATTTACTGGGAAGGAGAAAAAGAACGTTTTTATGTAAAACGTTTTGTTATAGAAAGTGAAAATAGAGAGGATATATTCATTTCTGAACATCCAAAATCCTATTTGGAACTCGTTTCTACAGATTGGAGGCCCATGATAGAATTGGAATTTCCAAAACCAAGAGGAAAAGACCCAAAAGAAAATCAATCTATTGATGTAGAAGATTTTATATCGGTTAAAGGAATAAAAGCTTTAGGTAATCAATTGACTTCTGAAAAGGTGAAAAATATCAATTCATTAGACGCATTGCCTTATGAGGAAGCTCCCGTAGAAGAAGCCAAGGATATGGAAGTGGTAGATGAAGAAAATGTATCAGAACGCAAACCTGCATCTCTAAAAGATAGCGGTGAACAGAACAGCAGTCCCGAAAACGAAACCGATGCGGACGATGACGGGGAGGGACAAATCACACTTTTCTAACGCATACCATGAAAAACCTTTTTAAAGAATTCAAGAATTTTGCGGTCAAGGGCAATATGATAGATATGGCCATTGGTATTATTATTGGTACCGCATTTAACAATGTCGTTAATTCGCTGGTTAAAAAAATTGTGATGCCGCCGTTGTCCTTATTAACAGACGGGGTAAACCTTGCCAATAAAAAAATGATTCTGAGAGCTGAGATGGATGGTAGGGAGGAAGTTGCTATCGGGTATGGGGAGTTCCTAGAAGTGATGATAGATTTTGCTATTGTTGCCTTTACTATTTTTATAGTCCTTAAATTTGTAAATCGATTTAAGGACAAAGCGGAAGACCCTGACAATAAAGAAGTTGAAACTCCAAAGCAAATACAGCTGCTATCTAACCTCGAAAAACTGATGACGGAACAAAATCAAATTCTAAAAAAGTCAAAAGAAGAATAGCTTGTTTAGGGTTGAACGTATTATGTTTATTGTTCGAAAGCCAAAGGTTAAACAAGTTATTGTTTGGTTACATTAATAGGTATATTTAAAAAAAAATTGAATTAGCGAAATGGATTTGACAAACCCTCTGGTGTATGGAGCACCTTGTTTTATAATTTTTATACTATTAGAACTTACCTACAGTAAAAATCATGATGAACATCATGACTTGTATAATTGGAATGATCTATTTGCAAGTGGATTCATGGGGGTTGGTTCAGCAATACTCGCTGCGCTTTTAAAAGTGGTTTCCGCAATCGTTATTTTCACCTTTGTTTATGACTTGTTTAATCCGGAAATAGAAGGCGTCCGTACCCATGTTTTGGGTTATGAGTCTTTTGGATATGCTTGGTATATCTGGTTACTATGTCAATTAGCCGATGATTTTACGTACTATTGGTTTCATAGGGCAAACCATGAGATTCGTATCCTTTGGGCGGCGCATATCGTTCACCATTCTTCAGATAACTTTAATTTAGGTACGGCAGTCCGTAATGGCTGGTTTACCTTGCTTTACAAGCCATTTTTCTACATGTGGATGCCTGCACTTGGATTTGCACCAGAAATGGTCGTGTTCTGTTTAGGAATAGAGGCTTTGTGGCAATTTCAATTGCACACGGTTCTTCTGCCTAAGCTTGGTATTTTTGAGAAATTCATGAACACCCACACCATGCATCAGGTTCATCATGCGCAAAATGTAGAGTACTTGGATAAAAACCACGGCGGATTCTTGAATATTTTTGATAGAATGTTTGGAACCTGGCTGGAGTTGGATGATTCAATTGATGTGAAATATGGCGTAATTCATGCGCCAAGTTCAAACAACCCTATTGTCATCTTAACTCACGAGTTTAAAGATATTTGGAACGACACCAAGAAGACTAATAAATTATCGGATAAGTTGATGTATATCTTCGGACCTCCAGGCTGGAGTCACGATGGCAGCACCATGACCGTTAAACAGCAGCAGCGATTATTCCGAAAGCAAAAGAGCGAGAATCCTGAAGTGGCCTTTAGCAGGCCTAATTAATTAGATAGAATCTATATTTTTAGATTTTGTTGCGTTAAGTTCTTGAATTCATAATGTCCTCAGGTAATCGGCCTTAACGAGTTATATAAGATTAGTTGCTTGTTTAAGCACCTAATTTAACAAGTGCAAACCGAAAAGAAAATTCTCGAGGATTTTCGTTAATAGACTTGCACTAGCAATTAATTTTATCCGTCTTTTGCTTTAGTTATTTATTGCTTTTTGATTTATTTTTGTTGACTCTCTTGAATTGTAATTAGTCTGTCTAATACCTTTTCAGTTAAGATTAATAATTCATTGTATCTTTCTCAGGTATATGTATT
>RCNB010000735.1_pt1 | contig 21269 bp, 19 predicted proteins | sample 2041321 | NCBI WGS metagenome assembly RCNB01 (sample SAMN09708232, study PRJNA481090) | Marine sediment metagenome, whole genome shotgun sequencing project. | reverse complement strand
CTGACATAATTATTAATGAGGCCTTCTTTTTCTGTAAAATGGGTAAAGGATTGGCCATCGTATTTACTTACACCTTCATCAGTACCAAACCAAATGTTTCCGCTTTTATCCTCCAATATGGAACTGACATAATTATTAATGAGGCCTTCTTTTTCTGTAAAATGGGTAAAGGATTGGCCATCGTATTTACTTACGCCTCCAAACCAAGTTCCAAACCAAATGTTTCCGCCTTTATCCTCTACTATGGACAAGACGACATTATTACTCAGACCTTCCTTTTGGGTAAAATGGGTAAAGGATTGGCCATCGTATTTACTTACGCCTCCCTCAGTACCAAACCAAATGTTTCCGCTTTTATCCTCCATAATGGAATTGACCTCTGGAGATACCATGCCTTGGTCCACATCAAGGGATGAAATGTCGATTATTGCTGCATCTTTAAAAACGGGTGGCAGTGCATTGATTGGTTGGGGCTGCGTAGTTTTTACAACCCTACCTTTTACAGAAATAGGCACTCCAGTTTTTATCTTCTTCCTGCTGCTATTTAGAATGTAATGTATGGTATCATTCTCCGCAATATCTTCTAAGATGACGACAGTCAATGAATCTTGGTTTACCGGTATTATCGTAAGGTCATCAGGTATTTTATGTACGTTGGGGTGGGCGTTAATAACTGTTTCTGGCTCTTTTGCAACAAAAGTGATGGCTTTCATAGTACTGTCGGGGTGTATCACTTTGCCTTTTGCTGGTAAGGGTATCCCTGTTTGCAGAGTATCTCCGTTTCTGAGAAAAATCGGTTTAATACTGTCGCCAGTTATTACGTTGGTGACATAACCGCCATCTGTATTTACCTCAACTGTTATAGGCTCTGGGAAGAGGGGAGGAGGTTCAGCAGTCCTTTCTTTTTTATCACCACATGCAGTTACTAGTAGAAGTAGTATTAAATATTTTATGTTGGTTTTTGCCTTCATATTTTTCTTCGGAATGGCATACAATGATTGTGATATGGACTTTTTCAATTGTCCATATCAGAAGTTAAACGAAGTTCGACTTATTATAAAGTTAGGTTATTTAAGGAGATGGGAAAGTTAATTCACGAAGATTCCTTAAATTACGTTATGGGGAAACCAAGAGTTTTAAGGAGGAATCCGATATTTTTGCATTATAATAGTTACTTGTTATTCGTAACCAACCAAATAAACTGAATTCATGGAAATCTTATCCTCCTATAACATCATTATCGAAGTCTCGTTGATAATCATTTTGTCTTTTATTTTCAATGTTATTTCGAAGAGAACGAACATCCCATCGGTCCTGATGCTCATTATCCTAGGTGTAGGATTGCAATACTTGATGAGTTATTTTGTGGCGGACAAGGTCGATTTTTTTCCGATTCTCGAAGTTCTTGGTATTATTGGTTTGATCATGATCGTTCTAGAGGCGGCCTTGGAACTGAAACTAAAGAAAGACAGGGTAGTTCCCATCTTGAAAGCCTTCTCCGTGGCCTTGATTGGCTTGGTAGCATCAGCATGGGTAGCTGCATTGATATTGCATCAATTCATACCTGAAATGACCATGAAATCGGCTTGGTTGTATGCGACACCATTATCAATTTTGTCCAGTGCCATTATTATTCCAAGTGTGAGTGGTCTGAAAGTTGCTAAAAAGGAATTCCATATCTACGAGAGCACGTTTTCCGATATCATTGGGATCATGATGTTCTATTTCTTGGTTGGAGAATTGAATCCAAGTGAAAGTTCTGGAGTCATGGCTTTTGGGTTGAATTTATTGATCACTGTAGTAATTGCTGTGGTCGCGAGTTATATGATCATCTTGATATTTCAAAAAATAAAGGGTCAAGTAAAACTCTTTTTGTTGATTGCCGTCCTGTTATTGCTATATGCACTTGGTAAGAAAATGCATTTATCGTCCTTGATCATCATTCTTGTATTCGGATTGATCATTGCCAATATGAAGTTGTTCTTTGCGGGTCCCTTGTCTAAATTTCTTGAGTTGGATAAGGCCAATCAAATCTATCACGAATTACATATAATCACTTTGGAAACCGCCTTTGTTGTGCGGACTTTTTTCTTCGTGATATTTGGATTGACCATTGTGGTAGCCTCTTTGTTCAATTTAAAAGTGGCGTTAATAAGTCTATTGCTAATAGCGTCGATTTACATCATACGTTTTGCCATACTTCGCGTCTTTTTTGGAAGTGATATCATGCCGCAATTGTTCATCGCACCTAGAGGTTTGATCACTGTACTTTTGTTTTATGCCATACCCCAAGAAGCAATCGTTGAAACTTTTGAACCAGGTATCCTATTATTTGTGATCATTGTGACGAGTTTGGTTATGACATGGGCTATGATCAAGAACGGAAAAAAACAAAGTTTGGCTAAAGTTGAGACTCATGATAAAGCCATGAAAGAGCTTCAGGAAGATGAAGAGGTAGATTACAATTTATTAATTGAGGAGGATACTGCCTATAATAATAGGGGTATCACTGACGATTCAATCGAAGACAGTTAAAGAGGTGTTGGATTGACTTTAGAATTTTTTTTAATGGTCATAAGATCCCAAATAAATACGGCATAGACAATAACATATTCCAATCCGATGATCCACAGGTTTTCCTCATTGGCATTGTTGGTATATGCTACATAGCTCAGAATGATCACAAAACTCCATACTAACGGGAATTTGTAATTCGTGAAAACTGAAAGAATCAATAATGTAGCTACATACCAGGGGTGAACTGTCGTTGCGGTAAAGAAATAAAATGACAACACTAAGAGCATAGCTGCAATCAACGTTATCATGGTCCTGTTCTTTCTTATGAAAGTAATCAATAAAACAAATCCAATTACCACCCATGGAATATAACTTCCAATAATCGCAATTTCATTATAACCCCTGAACGTGAAACCAATTTCTCTAGCAATATAATAAAGACTTGCATTGAATTCGAAATTCTGGAACCATAGCCTCACTGTTTCAGTATAATTGGTCACGAATTTTGACGAATAAAATGGCAAGAACATCAGGATAGTGATTAAACTAACGATTGTATAAAACCCAATTAACTTTTTGAATCCTTTTAGAGTGCTATTGTTAGGAGATGTCTCGACTCCGCTCGACATGACAGCATCATAATCGTCATCTTGTTTACTGTCATCTTGAGCACTTCGACTTCGTTCAGTACAAGTTCCATCGTGAGGTTTTTTTGAAACGAACCACTGAAAAAACAAAGGTAGAAATATGAGAGGCATCAATTTAATGGAAACTGACAATGCAAATACCACGGCTGCCCATTGCCATTTACCTTTTTGTAGTAAATACAAACTCCAAACCAAGAAAAATATCATGACTCCTTCAAAATGAAGATTTCCTGTAAGCTCAATGATAATGAATGGGTTGAGGATATACCAGAAAATACGATCTACGGGAATATGCAATCGTACAAGTAGTTTCTTGCCGAAATACAAGGTCCCAACATCTGCCGCGATGATCAATAAACGCATGACCACGACCGAGCCCAAAATACTTTTACCCGCAAACAATCCTGCGATGACAAAGCATAACTGATTCAATGGTGGGTAATTGGTATAATGACTGGCATTTAGTTGACCCATGCCAACATATAATTCCTGGGCTTGATTTACAGGATACTGACTATTACTTATAAATGATTCAACGGTATATAAGTATGGATTCAAACCTTCTAGGATCATACGGCCGTCCCAGATGAATCGATAAAAATCCTGCGAGAGATTGGGGGTCGCCAATAGAAATATCATTCTAAAAAGGATAGCGGTAATTACTAGAAAACTATAACTTTTCTTGGTCAGCTTTGGTAACATCAAGAAAAAAAACATCAATATGGAATAGACCGCTATAAGTTTTGCATAATTGGTCCTAACAAGGTCATAAGCAAAATCTGCGTAGAAAAGAGCACTTATGAGAATAAGGACTATAGGTAATCTATTTTGTTTTTTGAGTATTTGCGTTAGCGATTGAAGTGGCATCCTTTTGTGTCAGTTCGAGTGTTTCAAGTTATTAATATTTATCGAGAACCAGCAAAAGATATAACGTAAAGCGCGGTCCGGACTGAAGCGTCTGGAAACGCCCAACTCTGCAAAGCTATGTTGGACATGGCTCAACTCATTATGCTCTCGAAGTTAACGATTTAAAGAACACGTATCCAAAACCACAGAAGAGCATTAAATGAAAAGGGAATAGTCCAAAATCACCACCTTGATCCCCGACGATAAAGGCACTGTACATACCGAAGGCAAAATAAAGCATGAGTAATCCTTCAAGAATAACATTAGCCGATAATTTTTTACGAAGATATTTATTGCCTTTCCAGGAATCCTTGATCGAATTGATATTGAATTTAGGAGTCCTTACAAAATCACTTCGTTTACCTATATGACCTTCTAGTACAGCAATAGAGTTATGCAAGGAAAATCCCATGGCCACTGAGAAGAATACAATGAACATGACCATATAACTTACAAAATTCTTAATCCCTCCTCCATAGATCTTCTTGTACATGACCCAATAGCAAATAAAGAAAATAACGGTACTAACCACGAAGAAACTCATCACGAAGAAATACACTTTCAAATGCTCATATTCGTTTTTGATGTATAACATCGGGATGCTCAAAACGGCTACAATTAGAACATTCAAGAACATGGTACTATTTAATAAATGAAGAATGCCATGCACTTTGGTTTTGAAAGGCACCGTCTTGCTCTTGATGATCTTGCCTAACATTTTCCTAAAATTCTCAGCACCTCCTTTATTCCAACGAAATTGTTGCGAACGTGCCGCACTCATAACAACTGGCAACTCGGAAGGGGTTTCTACATCTTCCAAATACTTGAATTTCCAATCCTTCAATTGAGCTCTATAACTGAGGTCAAGGTCCTCGGTAAGTGTGTCTCCAGACCAATTCCCAGCATCTATGATACAGTCTTTTCGCCAAACACCTGCCGTGCCATTAAAATTGATGAAATGGCCATGACTGTTTCGGCCAGTTTGTTCCAACGTGAAATGGGCATCCAAAGCAAAGGCTTGAACCTTTGTCAATAAAGAATAATTTCTGTTTATGTGACTCCATCTTGTTTGAACGACCCCAATGTTTTTATCTTTAAAATATGGAATGGTACGTTTTAACCAATCTTTTTTAGGAAGGAAGTCAGAATCAAAAATTGCAATGTATTCACCTTTAGCGATTTTTAAACCTTCTTTTAAAGCACCAGCTTTAAAACCATCACGATTAGTTCTATGAATGTGAACAATGTCCAGTCCAGAAGCTTTTAAATCTTTTATTTGAGAAGAAGTCGATGTAACTGTTTCGTCTGTTGAATCATCCAAAACTTGTATCTCAAGCTTGTCTTTTGGATAATCAATTTCCGCAATATTGTCAAGTAGACGCTCCATGACGTACATCTCATTGTAAACTGGTAATTGTATGGTAACATGAGGTATTTCAATCGAGTTGTTCAAGTCGAACTTTGGACAGTTGTCATTCTCACTTTTCGATGGAGCTCGTAAGTAATTGAAAAGAAGATTCAACTGTGCGAGGGCATAGGCAAATATCAGCACCAACGCGATTGAATAAATCACTATGACAATAGATTCGAGAATCATTTTTTTAAACTGTATTTAAAAATCCAACCTAAGATTTTCAACCCTGCAAATATAGCACCTTTTACTGTTCCAGACACTTTTGATACGCCTATTCTATTCCGGTAATTAACAGGTATTTCTGTATAGGTCATTTTCTGTTTCAATACTTTTAATTGCATCTCCACCGTCCAACCATATGTCTTGTCTCCCATATCCAAAGCCAATAGCTTAGCATATTTAATGGCCCGAAATGGTCCGAGATCCGTAAACTTTGCTCCAAAGAACAAATGCATGAGCGTTGTAGCCAACCAATTTCCAAATATTTGCGGAAATGTCATGGATCCTTCTTCTCGTAGTCGCTTTACACGAGCGCCAATTACAAAATCTAGGTCGTCATTTATTATAGGCGCGACTATTTGAGTAAGTTCTTCAGGGTAATCACTATAATCGCCATCTAAGAAAACGATGATATCTGGTTTTGGATCACAGTCTTCAATATACTCCATTCCCTTTAGACAGGCGTATCCGTAACCTTTTCTATTTTCAGAGAGTACGGTGGCACCAGCGTGTTTGGCGTTGATTACTGTGTCGTCGTTCGAGTTGTTGTTTACAACTATGATTTCGTCAACCATGTCAGGGACATCATTGATGACGCTTGCAATGGAACCTGCTTCGTTATAGGCGGGAATGATGACTTTGATTTTGGTCATTTAAGATCCAATAGTTTGTTATCTTTTTTGAATGATTTGAGGTCGGTCCATTCCTTTATTTTTTTTCCTGCCTTATATTTTTCGGCACGGACAAGTTTATTGTTTTCATATCTCAAGCAATACCCATTCTTTTGATTGTTTTTTAATTGACACTTGTGATTGACCATTTCCATGTTGTCATAAAACAACCACCAATCGCATTTCAAGTCATTTACATAATGACCTTCACTTTCTTTGTTACCATTTGATCGGTAAAAATACCAATATTTTGATGCTTGACCATTTTCGTAATGACCTTCTTTTTCTGTTACTCCATTAGAACGGTAGAATTTCCAATAATCTGTCTTTTGATTATTTTCTTGCCAACCTTCTTCTTTTAACAGTCCGTCATCAAAATACGTTTTCTGATAGGTTCTCTGTGCTGAAACTGAAGCACTAATAAGAATGGATATAATTAGAAGCTTCATTATTTCTGATTCACCAAATCCATTAAATTAACATCATTACCTAATAAAATTTCAGTTGGGTTAATACGTCCTTTTTCCGGACCGTTTTCTAATTTCAAGACGCCTCTTGGGCATACCGCAGAGCAGATACCGCAACCAACACAGCTAGAGCGTACGATATTCTCTCCTTTTTGCGCGTAGGCACGCACATCAATACCTTGCTCACAATACGTAGAGCAGTTACCACATGAGATACATTGTCCGCCATTGGTAGTAATTCTAAAACGTGACTTAAAACGTTGTACAAGCCCGAGATAAGCTGCTAATGGGCAACCAAAACGACACCAAACACGGTTTCCGAATATTGGATAGAAACCTGTTCCGATAACACCTGCGAACCACGCACCGATCAAGAAGCTATAGGTGTCTTTGATCCACTGAGATTTTATACCTAAAAAGGCTTCGGCTCCCGAGAAATAACAATAAAGGGTGACTACCGTCATAAGCAATGAGAATACGAGTACACTATGTATTACCCAGCGCTCCAACTTCCAAGATTTCAAGGTTTTGCTAGAATGTTGTCTGTAAGGATCACCAAGCGTTTCGGCGAGTCCACCACAACCACAAACCCAGCTACAATACCATCTTTTTCCAAAGAAATAAACCATCAATGGCACAATAATAAGCGTGAGTACAATACCCCAAACGAGTATGAATAGACCAATGGAGCCGCTTTCAGTTAGGGCGTCGAGATTCCACTCAAAAAAGAAATCGTAATCTAGGGGGAAGGCATTCTTAAAGTCGTAACCAGGCATATTCAAGCTGGTCATGATCTCTGGAATTAGGAATGCGAATACAACCTGGAAGAATAAGACAGAGGTTGTACGCATGATCTGATACTTATTATGCCTGTATTTAATATACATACGCATCGCCATAACCATCATGACTGTGCAGTACAAGAACCCGTAAACAAACCATTGACTCGCCTCACCGCCACTCAATGCCTTACTAATGGGGTCCAGAATAAAGGTCCAATTAACCACGTAATCCGGCATGAAATAAAGCATTAAATAGAAGGTGACCAGAAATAACAATACCAACCAGGCAATCCAACCACGATTGGTACTTGCTTCATGATATATGCCGTTGTTCTTAATGCCTTTTCTGCCTAAGAGGATGAGATTCGGTAAGATGAACAATAATGCACCTATAATGCCTAATCCAAAGGTGAGCCACCACATGAGGCCTGCGTTTTCTTTGATGAATCCAGAGCCAGATTTTTTAGCAATGGCATAGCTTAAAGTATGCGGTTTTCCATAAATTTTGAATTGGAATTGTTCGCCTTTTTTATCCCAGTTTTTTTCGGCGTCGTACTTTGCTATCAAGGCGTCGTAATGATCATTAGACGCCTGGTATGAATCACGTACGCGACTTGAAAATTGGAAAATGTTTAAATCTTCCTCAGTAACAACGGACTTTGTAAGTGCGTCTTTTATAATCTCACTCTTATAATCTTTAGAGTCTAGAAAGGCGTCTAGTTCTGATGTGGTTAGACTGAAAGATCCTGTAAAAAGACTTCCTGTGAAAATTGCCAATCCCGTTAAGAATATGACTAACCCTATATATCGTATAGCTTTCATATGCTTTTTTGATTTACGCGAAAATGCGTTTCCAGCTTTTCTTTTTCAGTTGAATATTAGTGCCGTTCTCTTGATTAAATTGAGAGACGATTGTCTTCTCATGGAGTTTGTAAAATTCCGGATCGAAATTGGCATCTGCTAAATACTCTAAAATTTTCTCGACAGACCATTTTTCGGTCAATGCTTTATCGAAAAACTCCTGACGCATGCGTATTCCAAACGTATTGATGCCTAAGAATTCTTTTGTAGTCTTATCGTATGCAATGGTGATACATTTTTCGTTATCGGCATGCATCCAATGAAAGCGTCCTTCATTGTCTTTTGGTTCCGCCCAGACCCAACCATAGGTTTGGTATTCAATATCTAGGAATTTTGCTGAGTTAAACCAGTGTCCAGGTTTATACTCAATACGATTTCCACATATGGTTTGTGCAAGGGTTTCTCCCATCATACGGCCGGTATACCAAACAGCCTCTATAGGTCGGCGACTATCTATGGCCTCATGCTGCTCAGCACAATCGCCAATAGCATAAACATCTTTAACATTAGTTTCTAAGAAGCGATTCACTTTTACACCGCGCCCTATTTCAATATCAGAGTCTTTAATAAAATCAATATTAGGCGAAACACCTGCGGTCAGCCCAACGACGTCGCAAGCAATTTCTTCACCTGTTTCGGCAATAACAATCGATTTTACTTTACCAGTATTGTCTGCCTTGATTTCTTTCAAGTTAACACCCAAACGAAGGTCAATACCATTTCTGATGATTTCTCTATTTATCATACCAGATTCACCTTCAGGTAGTACGGCATCCCAGAAACTGGTTTCGCGAACTAAAAAGGTTATTGGAATATGTCTTGAATGCAACATTTCTGCCAATTCAATGCCAATCAATCCTCCACCAACAATAACGGCTCTCTTACAAACCTTGTTATTAGGTGCATGTTTTTCCAGATTTTCCAGATCTTGTTTATGATACATGCCCATAACACCGTCTAAATCTTGTCCAGGCCAACCAAATTTGTTAGGCTTGCTACCAGTAGCAATAATTAGTTTGTCATACTTGAGAGAATCACCTTCATTAAAATGAAGTGTTTTAGATTTGGTTTCAATATTTTTTACGAACCCTTGCTTTAATTCGATTCGATTTTTCTTCCAAAACCAATTCTCATATGGCTGGGTGTGCTCAAACTTCATATGCCCCATATAAACATACATAAGGGCGGTGCGAGAGAAGAAATATGCGGTTTCAGCTGATATGATGGTGATTTTTTTATCGGAGAGTTTTCTGATGTGTCTAGCAGCGGTAACACCGGAAATTCCGTTACCAATAATGACGATGTGTTCCATTAATTTGATCAGTTAATTGACTAATTTGTCGAAGCTAATGTTAAAACCTTAAATTGTTTTTTCAGCTTTGCTTAAATTTAGACATATTTTTCAAGCATGATACGGTTTTTCACTTTTACTTTAGTTTGTTTGTTGCTCTGCTCTTGTGCAGCAACTATCCCTAAATATGAAAAGATCAATGGTGTTAGTTTTGTAGCATCTCGAGATGCTGTTTTACAAGAACATATTGATCCAGTCATCAACTTGAATGCTAATTATGCTGCAGTCATGCCTTTTGGATTTATTCGTGATTTGCAATCCCCTGAATTAGTTCACAACACAGAAAGACAATGGTATGGTGAACGACGTGATGGCGCAAAACAATATATCGAGATGTTGCATAAAAACAACATTAAGGTCATGATCAAGCCTCAGATTTGGATTAGGCGAGGTGAGTTCACTGGGCATTTGAAAATGGATTCGGAAGAAGGTTGGAACAAACTAGAAACATCTTATGAATCCTTTATTTTGGATTATGCCGAATTAGCGAACGAAACGAATGTTGCTATGTATTGCATTGGCACAGAACTCAACGCATTTGTGAGTGCAAGACCAGAATTTTGGAATCAATTAATTAAAAAAATAAGAACCATATACAAAGGAAAATTAACATATGCCGAAAACTGGGATACTTTTGCGAATGTGCCTTTTTGGAAGTCGTTGGATTACATTGGTCTTGACGCCTATTTCCCCTTATCTGAAGAAGAAACACCGACTGTTGAAGCCTTGGAAATAGGTTGGAAACCGCATAAGGAGAAGATACTCCAACTACATAAACAAATTGATAAGCCAATTCTGTTTACTGAGTTTGGCTACAGAAGCACCAATTTTACGGCTAAAGAACCTTGGAACTCGAATCATAAAATAAAAGATGTGAACCTTGACGGGCAAACAATTGCCCTTGAAGCTTTATTTGATCAATTCTGGAGTGAAGAGTGGTTTGCTGGTGGCTTTATCTGGAAATGGTTTCATGCCCATGATAATGTAGGAGGAGAGGGGAATAGTCAGTTCACACCTCAGAATAAACCTGCGGAAGAGATAGTGAGAACAATCTATAGTTATAATTGAATTTATAGTATTCAATTGAATCCTTATAAATTGTGACTATAAACTGCAAACTAAATAATTCCTAAGCGATATTCTTTGCGTAATAGCGATGCAATTCTTCGGCTGAAGCACCAAACCATTTCTTGATATAAATCGTCCAAAAATGATATTGTAATTTCCAAATGCCTTTGTCCTCATAGCGACGGGATGATGTGGTTATCCATTCTTGTATGACCACGAATTGATTACGTGCATAAAGCTTATTGATAAGGTCGTTGTCTTCGTAGATAGTGAATTGCTCGTCATAACCATCTAATTCTTGAAACAGATCATTTAAAATAAATTGGCTCTGGTCTCCTCCGCGACAGGCACGCCATTTAAACTGGGTTAACCAACTAGCTAAATTTAGCCACCAATGCGTATGATCGAATTTCATCTTGAAGCATCCTGCAGCATTTCCTTTTGAAATTTCAGCAGTGATCAGTTTGTCAAATTCCTTGGGCGGGAACGAATCTGCATGTAAAAAATACAAGATATTTCCAGTAGCACAATTAGCACCGACATTCATTTGAATCGCACGGCCTTTTTTAGAGTTTAACAGAATGGCATCTTCAATCTTGGAAGCAATCTCAAGGGTTCCATCAGTACTACCGCCATCTACCACAATGAATTCGGCAATACTATTCTTTGAAGAATTTGCCTTTAAATGATGTAGCAATTCACCAATGTTATCTGCTTCATTTAATGTAGGTATGATAACAGAGATTTTATTCATTCAAGGTCCAATTATAATCTTTGTAACTCTTCTTTGCATTAGGAGCAATGACCACATCGGTATATGTATTCAGGAAATCAATTAAAGAACTACCATTTTTCTTGAAATCACCACCATACCATTTGAAGATCTTTGAAAGCTTGATACTGTTCTCAGAAAGTTCATTTTTTGTATTGTCATTCAAAAAGCCTCGGGTTAGCAATGACAAATCTTCTTCTAGGGTTTTTGCTGTGAACGCTTTATTGTATAATCTAGGACAAGAAACGGCTGCACAAACCAAGGCGAAATGAATTCGTGGCTCATCCATTTTCCTAATGATCTTGTGCTCGACATCGTTAAGGGTATACCATTTTTCACCAATTTCAATGAAGCGTTGACTCCATGGACCATCAATGTCTTTTATGCTTTTGGTAGGGTAATTATCAAGAATGAGTTTTACTGTAAATGCGTTATAGACGTTCATCCAATAGGCCAAGGTCTCGTCTTTATTCCATGATTCTTGAGGAGGCTTGTTTGTTAGAGACTTCAAGTATGTGTTGAATTCATTTTTATCGGCTTGGAAGCCTTTGTAGTTAACATTACCCTGGTCGGAAACATGTCTTTGAAGTAAGTTGTTCCACCTACTGTGATCAAAAGCTGCTAGGTAGTTATCTGGACTGGTAGCTATCTCAATTGCCTCAGTTGTATTAGTGGATATTGGATCTATTGTCGGTTCATTTATTTCAACCGTAGTATCAGTATCTTCCTCAACCTTTGGTAGTGCTTCTACAACAGGTGGGTCAGGGATTTCGGGAGTTTCTACTTTAGCGATGACATTTGCATCCTCATTTGTAGTAGCGCTTTTAGTTCCACAACACGTAGAAATTAATATTGTGAGCAATAAGATGTTTAAAATTTTCATATTATTAAGGCTTAACAACAACCTCCACCATCATAGTGGAAGGTGGATTCACTAATGAAAATATCATTTCTATTTAAAGAAGCCAAAGCCCCTGCAGTCTTATCGCAAATTGCCAATGGTTGATTCTTTAATAGAATATGTCCGTTTTTATCATCAACATAGTCATCTTCACCGAAATATATGGCTGCCTTACCAGTAAAAATACAAGGTCCATCTGCTGGCATTGGATCTTTAATGGCTGCTACTTCTATAGATTCGATATAGATCAATTCGTCTGTATCGTAATGTTTAGGGTCAAGAATTCTATACGGCTTTCGAGCACGAATTTCAATGGTACCGAAACCAGCATCGGTAAGCATTTTAACATAATCAGCAATTGGCAAGCTGCCGCTTAAGCACAAAGCACGCAGTCTGTCATCGTTACGAAGGCTATCGTTCATCTCTTGTTCACACGTCGGGTCACTCATAACTAAGCGTCCATGAGGTTTCAATACCCGATACATTTCAGCAATCGCTTTCTTGAGGTCCTCAGCCTTGAAAATATTGAACAGGCAATTTTGAGCTGCCACATCGATTGAGTTGTCTTCCACAGGAAGGTGCATGGCATCTCCTTTTTTAAGATCCACAAAGTCACTCTTGAACCAAGGATTCAACGCTTCGGCTTCTTTAAAGTTCTTTCTTGATGCGTCCAACATTTCATCAACGACATCAATACCTATAACCCCGCTTTTTTGACGATTGAAATATGCGAATTGCAGTAATTCCATTCCGCCACCAACACCAACGTATAACATTTTTGGATTATTGGTAAGGTCACGAGCATGAACTGTGCTTCCACATCCATAGTTCATTTCCTGCATGATATTTGGGATTTTCAATCCTGGTAATTCCCATATTGGATTGGTCGTGCAACAAAGACCAACATCTGGTGTCAATGCAGCTTCCTTATAAAGGTCATGGGTAGCGTCTAAATAATTGCTCATATTTCTATAGGGTCTTTATTAATTCTTTAAAAATTGTGATCATATCTGGTTCCGCTTTACCTGCTATTGTAATGATTTCTTGAATATTTACAGGCTTTAAGTTATCTGGGTCGCATTCATCCGTTAAAACTGACACTGCTGCCACAGGTATTTTTAAATGATTGGCTACTATAACTTCTGGAACTGTACTCATTCCAACCGCATCTGCACCAATGATCTTAAGCATTCTATATTCCGCACGAGTCTCTAATTGAGGTCCAACAACGCTGGCATATACACCGTCGTGCAATTTAATATTATGCTTATGTGCTATGTTCTTGATCTTAGAATTAATGTGATTATCGTAAGGGGCACTCATGTCAGTAAAACGTTCGCCATGTAGTTCAACCCCTTTGAAAGCCAATGGTGAACCACCTTGAAGGTTGATGTGGTCTTCGATGAGCATTAACTCTCCTTTCTTGAAATCAAGGTTGATAGCACCGGATGCATTGGAAACCAATAAGGTCTTGATTCCTAACTGGTGCATGATCCTGACAGGATAAGTCACATCTTGTAATGAATAGCCTTCGTATAGATGAAAACGTCCTTGCATTACTACGACTTTCTTTCCTGCCAGCATGCCGTAAATAAGTTTGCCTTTATGAAATTCGACAGTTGCTGTTGGGAAATTTGGGATGTGATTGTAACTAACTTCCTTGATAATTTCAACATCATCAATAAGTTGTCCAAGACCCGTACCCAGTATAATGCCGATTTCTGGATTGTCGAATCCTTTGTCCTTCAAGTATTCGGTGGTTGTTTTTATGTATTTAATCATTTAATTGCTTTATTCTTTGCTTCAAGGCATCATTTGATCGATAGAAATTGGACGCTATTAGGTCCTCATAGGTATCAATATCGTTTAAGGGCTCAAGTAAGGTGTAAGATAAATTATTCTTGTTTAACTCTTCTAGCGTTAATGCTAATAAATTGGAGTGACTCCATGGTTTATCGGCGAAAACAATATTGTGCAAGCTTGACATGCCAATCAAATAATAGCCTCCATCATTCGCAGGTCCGAAAACGACATCGCTATTGTTTAGGGCGTGAAGCCCAGCATTTATATGTTCAGTGCTAATGTCAGGAAGATCGGAACCAATTAAGACAATGTTCTTATAGCCATCATTCAAACCATCAAGAAAGGCGTTCTCCATGCGCTCACCAAGGTTATTTCCATCTTGTACGGCTTTATGTTCGCCTGGCCATAACGTATCGACAACAGCATCTGAAAAATATATTCGTATATCTGCAAGCAAGTTTGTAGTTGCTTTTTCCGTGACATGGACCAAATTGTTATAAACCTCTGAAGCAGCTTGATCGCCAATGGTTTTGGCGAGTCGTGTCTTAACTTTGCCTAATCGGATGTTTTTTACGAAAACAATGACTAATTCCTTACTCATATACCTTAATACCGTTCGTTAGCCATTTGCTCCATTCTTTAGAGAAAGCATGCACCGATTCTGTTTCTTTTTCGTTTTCATCTACAACGTCAAAGCCATGATTCTTCCATTCAAAAATTCCTCCATATAAATTAAACACATTTTGGTAGCCAGCTTTTTTAAGACGTTCAGCAATGTCTTCAGAACGCACACCTAAGGAACAATACACCACAATTTTTTGTTGCTTGTCCTTTATTTTATTGGAAACTGTATTTAAGTTGAAGTCGTCATAACCGACAAAAAAAGAATTTTTAATATGACTTACATCATATTCAATTTTTTCTCGCGCATCAAGAATGACTGCTTGGGTCTTTGGCATTGCCAATTCTTGGACGGATATATATGGAATTGCTTTATTGTTGAGCCTATTCAAAAGATCATTTAGCGATTCTTGCGAGAAAACCGAAATCGAAAATAAAAGGACTATATAGTATATCGCTTTTTTCATCTTAGGCAACAACTCCTTGACAGCTACTTCCTGCACCTGCAGTACAGCCATAACAATGTTGTGAGGTCACTATGTTCCTGCCTTCTAGCAATTCTTCATTATAATCGGAGATATGTTTCACTTTACTGTTAACAGGCAACTCGAGCATTTGGTTAAAATCACAATCGTAGAGATACCCGTCCCAGCTTATGGAAAGTGTATTGGTGCACATTACATTTTCTACTGCAGCAGGGTTATAAGCATCAACCAATGAAAACATATAATCTTCATAATTCTCAGAGGCAATTAAATAATCCAAAAATCTACTTATAGGCAGGTTGGTAATTGCAAAGAGATTATGAAACTGAATATTAAAATCTTCTAATAACCCTTTTTTGAATTCTTTTTCCATCGATGCTTGGTCGCCTGGTAAAAATGCTCCTGAGGGGTTATAGACCAGATCCAAACGAAGATCACTGTTAGGCATGCCATAACCTATAGCATTCAGCTCTTGAAGGGCCTTTATGGATTTGTCGAAAACTCCGTCACCACGTTGTTTGTCAGTTTTTCCACGCGTCCAATGTGGCATGGAAGAAACAACATGTACATTGTGATTCTTGAAGAATTCAGGTAAGTCATAATATTTTTTGTTGGCTCTAATGATCGTTAAGTTAGATCGAACAATGAAATCCTTAACACCAGCTTTTGAAGCTTCATCCACAAACCACCTAAAGTCGGGATTCATTTCTGGCGCACCACCGGTAAGATCCAATGTATGTGCGCTAGTATTCTTAATGATCTCCAAACATTGCTGCATGGTCTCTCGTGTCATGATTTCCTTGCGGTCTGGACCAGCATCTACATGGCAATGCTCGCAAACCTGATTACACATGTATCCTACATTGATCTGGAGAACTTCCAGTTTCTTTGCTTTTAAGGGAAATTGATTCGTTTCCGCTATTTTAGTCTTAAAAGTGGGTAAGTCACCATTTTGGAAGATTCCATTTGATAGAATTTCCAATTGACGATTGGAGTTTGCCAGTTCGTTATTGCGTTTATGAAGGGATTTAGTCGCCATTAATTACATTTCAAGCTTATTTACTTTATTCATCATTTGCACACCGTGTACTAATGAAGCACCTCCGCGTATTGCCGCAGCAACATGAAGGGATTCCATCATTTCTTCTTTGGTAATACCACGCTCCAGACCATCTCCAGTATAGGCGTCAATGCAATAAGGGCATTGTATGGTGTGTGCAACTGCAAGTGCAATTAATGACTTTTCGCGAGCCGTTAATTTTCCTTCTTGAAATACAGAGTTGTAATAATCAAAGAACTTAGTGCCCAGTTCTTCATTCCACTCAGATATTTTTCCAAATTTCCTGAGGTCAGCAGGGTCATAATATGTTTTTTGCATGGGATTTATTTTGGCCTAAAGATAATAGTATTTGCCGTATGGCATTTACATAAAAAGCATATAAGGCATATTGGTCGAAAAGATTGATTTTTGATTACAAAAAAACTTTTCAAAATAAATGCAAATATACTTGGAATTTATGTTTTCAAGGGCGTTCATTTTTTTAGTAACTTTATACGGATACAATGTTTCAATAATTAGGAATATCAGTTTAATGTTTAATTAATCATAATAACAATCATATTATGCCAACTTATAATTTAAAGATCAATGGGCAAACACAGACTGTTGATGCATCTGAAGACACACCACTACTTTGGGTCCTAAGGGATCATTTGGATCTCGTTGGAACCAAATATGGCTGCGGAATAGGGCAATGCGGTACTTGTACGGTTCATATAGACGGCGTTGCTATAAGAAGTTGTTTGATCCAGGTATCACGACTTGATGGTAAATCAGTGACAACTATCGAAGGCCTTTCTGAAGATGGAACACACCATGTTCAAGAAGCATGGAAAGAAGTGGATGTACCGCAATGTGGTTACTGTCAGGCAGGGCAGATCATGACGGCATCCGCATTCTTGGAGTCTAATTCCAATCCAAGTGCCGAAGAAATCAAGGATGCCATGCATGGCAATATCTGTAGATGTGCGGCTTATAATCGCATACACAAGGCAGTTACTATAGCAGCCAAAAAAATGAGTTAACACTAATCAAGAATCAAAACAAATGGCAACTTTATTACCAAATAAATTCAGTAGGAGGTCTTTTCTAAAGACATCGACCTTAGCCAGTGGCGGTATGCTCATTGGATTCAATTTGTTTACTGCGTGCAAGGAAGAGGCATCAATGCCAAAGGATATAGTTGATATATCCAGTCTTAATTTCAATGACTTCAATGCCTTCATTAAAATAGCTGATAATGGTGTAGTCACTATATTTTCACCAAACCCGGAAATCGGACAAGGGGTCAAAACCTCTATGCCTATGCTTATAGCAGAAGAGTTGGATGTGGCATGGGAGAATGTTCATGTGGTACAAGGGAAACTGGATACTGCTAATTACACCAGACAAGTGGCAGGAGGCAGCCAATCCATTAGATTTGGCTGGGAACCACTTCGTCAGACTGGCGCAACGGCAAGACAAATGTTAGTGAATGCAGCAGCTGCGAAATGGGGAATTGACCCTTCAGATTGTACGACGAGTAAGGGTGTTATTTCAAATTCAAAAGGAGAAACGTTAGGATATGGCGATGTTGTTAAAGAGGCAGCCGCTCTTGAAGTACCAGAGGATGTCGAACTGAAAAGCCCAAGTGAATTTTCGATAATTGGAACTGATAGGAAAAATGTAGATATTGATAAGATCATTACAGGAAAACCCTTATATGGTCTTGATTATAAAGAGGATGGGATGTTAATTGCCTCTGTTCTGAGGCCACCTGCATTTGGTAAGAAGCTAGAATCGTTTGATGATTCTGCAGCGAAGGCCATGCCTGAAGTGGATCAAGTGATTCGATTTGGCGATAAGGTTGCAGTACTTGCAAAAACCACTTGGAGCGCTATGAAGGCAAAAGAAGCACTAAAGGCCCAATGGTCCGATGCTGATAAATTAGAGAGTACAGAAGATCATGATAAATTGTTGATTGGCCTTTTGGATGGCAAGAAATTTGAAACCTTAAGGTCTGACGGAAATGTATCTATAGCGTTCAAGAATGCCGACAAGATCGTTGAACGCACTTATGAATCACCATTTTTACCCCACAATTGCATGGAGCCCATGAATTTCTATGCGAATGTGACTGATGAGAAGATTCATTTGGTAGGACCGATTCAAACACCTGCGGGAACTGCAAGACGAATTGCAGATATGTTGAAGCGTGACCCTTCAGAAATCGAGTTGGAGATGACACGCATGGGTGGTGGCTTTGGGAGACGACTTTATGGCGATTTCGCCATGGAAGCCGCGGAGATTTCAAGCCTTGCTAAAAAGCCGGTTAAAGTTGTTTTTTCAAGGGAAGATGATATGGCCGCAGGAATTTATAGACCAGCAATTAAATATCGTATTAAGGCATCGATCAAGGATGGTAAATTAACTGGGTACCACTTAAAGGAAGCAAGCATAAATAGTAACATGTATGGTTTGATTCCTAATTTCTTTCCAGCAGGAGCCATAGAGAATTATCAGGTAGATGTCGCCAATTATAAAAGTAACATCACTATTGGAGCTTGGAGAGCGCCTTACACGAATTTTTTGGCATTTGCCGAACAGAATTTCTTTGATGAACTCGCCGATATTATGGATGTTGATCCGGTTCACATGCGATTGGATTTGTTGCAAAAAGTAAAAGGTACTGATGACGAACGGATACAATATTCACCAGAACGTATGGAAGATGTCATCAATTTAGTTGTTGAAAAATCCGGGTATCGCGATAAGAAAGAGGGGGTGTATCAAGGATTTTGTGCATACTATTGTCATAATACTCATGTTGCCGAAGTTGCAGATGTTGTTATGGTAAACAATAGACCTGTCGTTAAGAAAGTGACCTGTGCTATTGACTGTGGTATCGTTGTAAATCCTTTAGGAGCCTTGAATCAAATTGAAGGTGGCGTGATTGATGGTATTGGCCACTCGATGTATGGCGATTTTAGTTTTAAGGACGGTCAACCCAATGACACTAATTTTGGCACGTATCGATTAATAAGAATGAAAGAAGCGCCTATCGTTGAAACTCATTTCGTAAAAAACACCTTGTCCCCAACAGGCCTGGGAGAACCGACCTTGCCGCCAGCAGGAGCGGCGATTGCCATTGCAATGAAAGCAGCCACAGGGGAACGACTTTATAGTCAACCTTTTGTCAAAAGTATGGAGAACCAGAAGGTTATTGGTTAGTAGTACCCAGAATTGGTAATGAAACATAAATAGTAACTGAAATTAGCTAAAGTTTCAATAGCACTTTAGCTAATTTCAGTTTTAAAGAATTCAATTAATTCATGACTCACGAGCTAAAAGATATTGTCCGACAGGTTCTTTTAAATCAAAAAAACGATTTAAAAAGTGTGCTCGCCACTGTAGTGGATCTTGATGGGTCATCTTACAGAGGTCCAGGTGTGAGAATGCTCATAACTGAGACAGGCGACATGACTGGTGCTGTTAGCGGAGGATGTGTTGAAAAGGAAGTCAGAAGACAAGCGAAATCGGTATTTGAGACTGGTAAAGCCTTAATAATGACCTATGATGGTCGTTACAGATTAGGGTGTGAGGGCGTGCTTTACATTCTTCTTGAGTCTATTCAAGTAACAGACCCTTTTCTTGACGCATTTTCTGATTGCTTGAAACATCGAAATAGGTTTAGTATTAGGTCATATTATCAAAAAAAGGAAGGTGCACAAGGAAATTTTGGGTCCACTGTTCATTTTAAAGAAAACAGCAGTCATTCGTTATCAGATATATCCGAGTCAACGAAGATCAAGGACTTGAACATGTTTGAACAGGTCTTAGACCCTTGCTTTAGATTATGGCTTATAGGAGGAGAGCATGATGCTGTTAAATTATGTGCAATGGCAGCACAATTGGGCTGGGAAGTGAATGTCGTTACCTCTTTAAAAGACCCCAAGGAATTGTCTAATTTTCCAGGAGCCAGGAATGTGTTTTCAGAATCACCTGAGACCATCCAGTTTGACAAGATCGACAATCAAACAGCCGTGGTTCTCATGACGCATAATTATTCTTTGGATCTTCAGTATCTGTTGACCTTGAAAGAATATAAACCAGTTTATTTAGGGATGCTTGGTTCCAAGAAGCGACGAAATGGCATAGTAAACGATTTGATTGAGTACGCACCTGATTTGAATGACTCTTTTCTGGAACAAATACATAGTCCAGCGGGCCTGAATATTGGCGCCGAAACACCGGAAGAAATTGCACTGTCCATTTTGTCCGAGATACTTGCCATTACAAGGGATAAGGAACCATATTCATTGAAACGGATTAGTGGTAAAATACATTCATAATATGGGTGCTCGAGTCGCAATACTCATATTAGCAGCTGGAGAAGGATTGCGAATGGGGTCTATTAAACAGCTATTATCTGTTGGAAACACAAATCTTCTTGGCGCTGTAATACATAATAGTCTAAACTCCAATGCTAATACGGTATATTGTGTATTAGGCGCTTGTGCTGATAAGATTGGTAAGTCCATTCAAGAATTCGATGTTGAAGTGTTGGTGAATGACCATTGGGAGGAAGGCCTAGGCTCAAGCATTGCTGCTGGTGTTTCTTATATTCAAGAAAAAGAGCCTCAGATCGATGCCATCCTGATTATGCTTGGTGATCAACCTTTGGTGAACCCCAGTTACATCAATCAATTGATTTCTTCATTTCAAAATAATTCAAAATATATAAC
>RCNB010000734.1_pt1 | contig 21280 bp, 10 predicted proteins | sample 2041321 | NCBI WGS metagenome assembly RCNB01 (sample SAMN09708232, study PRJNA481090) | Marine sediment metagenome, whole genome shotgun sequencing project. | reverse complement strand
TATCTGTATGATTACCACTTAATTCTGTTCCATAAACATTATTCCCTGAAGAACTAAGCACAGATCCAGTTGCTACTCCTCTGCTCCAATAATTTCCGCACAGTCCTTCATCAAAAACAATTAACTCATCAGACACAGTTTCAAAATCATTTATAGAATTATACGAACCAATTTCATTTGCATAAAACTTAGCATTTGATACATTATTTGAAGCATAGCTATCATTGCTAAATGTTGTTGTAATATTTAATGAATGATAACCTGTAGATAGGGCCAAAGTTGGGATATCAATTAAAGTAGTGGCACCAGAAGTTAAGGTTCCATTCCAATTGAAACTATCTGGTGTTCCATCTAGATCATAATCAACCTGAATAGTATTAATAGTGTTAGTTCCTAAATTCTTCACTTCTACCTGAACTGAATTTAAATCACCGCATGCTATTGCCGTGTCAATTCCATTTAAAGATTCTAAACTCAATTCGTTTGTCAGAACTTCCACTTCTATATCAGACTGCCAAACTCCTCTGCCATATGTGGCTGCAGTAATGTTTGAATCCACATAATTAATGTCTAAGTCTGTTACAGATACGTTTGGTAATCCATTATCAAAAGCTTCCCAATCACCCGATGAATCATCATATCTATAAACTCCTAAACTGGTCCCTAAAAATAAAGGGTTCTGACTGTGAAAATCCTGATGTTTAATTATGTTTTTTGTTACAGACGGCAAACTTCCTGTGATATCAGAAAAATTTAAACCGCCATCTGTCGACTTATAAACTTTTCCATTCGACGTTCCTAATGTTGTTACATATATTATATCACTATTAGAGGTATGAACCTCAATAGATGTAATGTTAAAGCTAAATGATTCTACATTTGAGAAACTTGTACCTTTGTCAGTACTTTTATGTAAGCTAGCATTTATAGCTACATAAATATTATCAGGATTTATATCATCTATTTCTAAAAAGTCAATATTGGATCCAAAACTAGGGGAAACTGCCTCAAAAGAACCACATAGTTTATATAAACGGCTGTAGCCTGCATATATCTCTCCTTCTTTATTTGCTGCTAAAGGTGTAACCCAATTACCTGTTTCCGGTCCACTTACTGTACTTGATGAGCTTGCACCAGCATTATTAGAAATATATAATCCGCCTCCTTGTTGCGTAAATCCATAATAAATATCAGAATTATTTGGGTCAATTGCTGTATCCATACCATCAGCTCCATAATAATTTTGCCATGAATTATTGTTTAAGGCGTATCCACCGTTATCCTGCAAGCCACCCATCATTTTTCCTGAAGATTGTTTAGCAACGGCAATTTTATAAAACTGACCAATTTGCATTCCTGAAGTTAAGTCTGTAAAGTTTGAACCACTATCACTTGATTTATAAAACCCTCCATCGGTACCTGCAAATAATTCTCCATTATAAAATCTAAGTAAATGAATATCTGCATGAGTATAAGAGGGCTGAGTTGGTGAATTCCAGTTATTAACTTTTGTCATGGTTGTGCCTCCATTTGTAGATTTCCAAACATTTAAAACACCGGTATAAATCTCATCTGCATCAAGATCAGAAACTGCTAATGCCATATCATACCAAGCTTGTGGACTTTCAAAAATATCACCTACCGACCCAGGAGTGGCAGTCGTTGTAAAATTTGCTCCAGCATTGGTAGACTTATAAATACCTTGAAACCCATTCCCAGTAGTTGCACTTAAAACATATACTACATTAGGGTTGGCCGGCGAAACATCAACCACTAATCTACCTGAACTAGCTGGTAAACCTGTACTTGAAGAGGTAAATGAATTTCCCCCGTCAGTGGATATGTAAAATACGCTTGAAGAAACTGCATAAATTGTATTTGGATCATCAGGTTTAACTTTTATATCTCTAATATTGCCTGATAAATTATTTGACCAAGAAATACCCCCATTCGTAGTTTTATATACTCCATTGTTTGTAGCTACCCATAAAATATTAGAATTAGTTGGATGAATATAAATATCGTTCATTCTGGAAGGTGAATTTCCTGGATTTAATCCTGTTGGGTTCCATGATATTCCTCCATTTGTTGATTTAAACACGCCAACACTAGATGAATCTCCTGCATCATCATCCCCAGTTGCTACATATATTAAATTGGAGTTAGCAAAATCTATTGCAATTCCAGAAACGCCTATTTGAGGAAGATCATCCGTTAATACTGACCAGGTATTTCCACTATCTGTAGATTTCCATATCCCTCCTGCAGGAGCACCTGAATAAAAAGTTGTTGGTGTATTTGGATCTACAATTATCGAATTAACACGTCCTTGACCTGAAGACCACGACCCTGTATTTGTATACGTAAAAGGACCGACAGGTAACCAATTACTATTGTCTAATAATGTATTTCTTGATAATTTGCCTTGTTCCTTTTCTAACCAAGTATTCCATAATTCCAGTTTTGTTGGTAAGGTACCATCCTCCTTTACAAAGTTTTTCCAAAAGTATTCCCATCGTTTAAATGGTTTATATCCGCTCCCCTTAATATTATGATCCCTAGTTTCCCAATACGTATCAAACGCATTGACAATTTCTTGAAAAGTATTATCAGAATTTGTTAAACGCTGTTCCTGATTCAAACTCTGCATCCATGGAGCAGATTCATTAAACTGAGCATATAATAAAGAGCTCGAAAAAATCGAAAGCAAAAGTAGTAATCGTTTCATAAGTAGATATTTGGAACTCAAATGTAGCATTTTTTTTCAAACTTTGTGAAAAATTGCCTGAATTGAGTCGATTTTGTAGGAAAAAGATTGGGTTTTTGTAGTATTCTATTCTGGTTTACTAATGTTTTGAGAATCCCTTTCTAACTTTTTATTAATTTGATAATTTAAATTCGAAAAAGCTTCCAATAGATTAGTTATAGCTTTTTTAATTTCTTCCTTGGTTGAAGAGGATATATTTATAGTGTTGTTCAACTTCAAATACATTGTTTCTACAACCAGAATTCTTGCTTGAATAGCTTCTTCATTGATATCCAAAAGTTCTGTCTTTTTAAACTCCCTTATCAATGTTTCTATTATCTTTTTATCACTTTTAAAATAACTGAAATCTGCATTTTTTAACTTATTTATTTTGTCTTCAAGTTCTTTATATTTCCACCACCCAGCTATATATTTTTCAGAATCCGGATCCAAAACAAACTCTGTAAAGTTTAACTTTTGGAGTTCATCTTTTGATATAGTTGTAGAATCCTGATCACCTCCTATATTATCAGGCTGTTCCCTACCATTTTTTTTACAACTGCAAAAAACACATATAAATAGTACCAGAAAAATTCTTGACATTCTTTACGCTTTTATACAAATATATCATTAATGAAATGTCTGCAAATGGTTTAAGTTTAAAATTTTAAAATCACACATTAAATATTAAGCAAGTCTATCTTTAAATCATTTAAATCTTACTACTTTTATCATGGTTTTTAAACTTATAATTGTAGATGAATCCAAAGATATTAATAATAGGCGCAAGTGGTCAAATTGGTTCTGAACTAACTGCAGCCTTAAGGGAAATTCATGGCAAAAATGCTGTGTTAGCATCAGATATAAAAGAAGGTAGTAAAGAATTGATGGATTCTGGACCATTCATAAAAATTGATGCAACACATAAAGAAGAAATTGCCAAGTGTATTGCTTTTCATAAAGTAACAGATGTATATTTAATGGCGGCATTGTTATCTGCTACAGCGGAAAGACACCCTGATCTAGCTTGGAGTTTAAATATGAAATCTCTTTCCCATATTCTGGAATTGGCAAGAGAAAAGAAAATTAAAAAAATATTTTGGCCTAGTTCTATAGCAGTTTTCGGACCAACAACTCCAAAAAAGAATACACCTCAGCATACTATAATGGAGCCGAATACAGTTTATGGAATCACCAAACTTGCAGGAGAACGATGGTGTGAATATTTCTATAATAAATATGATGTTGATATAAGAAGTGTAAGATATCCAGGAGTAATAAGTTACAAAACTCCTCCTGGAGGTGGAACAACCGACTATGCAATTGATATTTTTCACAAAGCGGTTAAAAATAAATCGTATGAATGCTTTTTAAATGAAGATGTTATACTTCCAATGATGTTTATGGATGACGCTATTAATGCCACAATTAATATTATGAGAGCAAAAAAGGAGGATATAAAAATTAGGTCATCATATAATTTAGCAGCCATAAGTTTTAGCCCTAAAGAAATAGCTGAATCTATACAAAAACATATTCCCGATTTTACAATTAATTATAAACCCGATTTTAGGCAACAAATTGCAGAAAGTTGGCCTAACAGTATTGACGATAACGAAGCTAGAAAAGATTGGAATTGGAAACACCAATATAGCTTGGAAGATTTAACAATCGAGATGATTAAAAATTTAAAATAATATTAATTAAGATCGAAATTGTTTTCTCCAGATATATCACTAATAAAATTATAATTAAATTTGATTCTCATATCTTACATAGAATTATAAGTGGCTTCAAATGAAAAATAAAGTTCTTTACTGGTCTATTACAGTTGCCGTTTCAGGCTTTTTGTTTGGTTTTGATACAGTTGTTATATCAGGAGCTAATGAACCAATTAAACAACTATGGAATACATCACCTTTATTTCACGGTACATTTATTATGTCAATGGCTCTTTGGGGTACAGTTATAGGAGCACTTCTTGGAGGTATTCCAGCTGATAGGTTTGGAAGAAAAAGAACCCTGTTTTGGATTGGCGTTCTATTCTTATTATCTGCTTTAGGGTCTGCGTTGGCATTAGATAAATATTCTTTCTCTTTATTTAGATTTATTGGTGGACTAGGAGTTGGTGCTTCTTCTGTAGTCGCTCCTATGTACATTGCTGAAATTTCAACGTCAAAAAATAGAGGCAAATTGGTGGCCTTATATCAATTCAACATAGTATTTGGAATATTAGTGGCCTATTTTTCTAATATGTGGCTTAACGGTTTTGATGGAGATAATGATTGGCGTTGGATGTTAGGCGTTGAGACTATTCCTGCCTTCATCTATTGTTTAATGATTTTAGGTGTTCCTCGAAGCCCGCGTTGGTTAGTGTTAAAAAAAGGAGATGACAGCAAAGCGCTTTCGGTTTTAAATTTAATATACAGTACCGATCATGCCAATGAAAAATTAAAAGAAATAAAAGATGATTTCCAATCGTCAATAAAAAAATCTGCAAATATATTTACTAGAGTATATAGTTTCCCTTTGCTATTGGCGTTTCTAATTGCCTTTTTTAATCAACTTTCAGGAATTAATTTCCTACTATATTACGCACCAGAAATTTTTGGGCGTGCTGGAGTTGAAGACCCTTTTTTAGCTTCAGTTTATGTGGGTCTGGCCAATTTGATATTTACTATTATAGGAATGAGTTTAATAGATAAATTTGGAAGACGACAATTGATAATAATAGGATCAATAGGTTATATAATTAGCTTATCGGTAGTGGCCTGGGCTTTTAAAACAGAAGCTGGTGCAGGTGTATTGCTCACTTTTATCATAACATTTGTAGCAGCTCATGCTATTGGGCAAGGTGCAGTTATTTGGGTCTTTATTTCTGAAATATTCCCAAACAAGGTCAGAGCTATGGGTAATTCTTGGGGATGCGGTACACATTGGGTTTTTGCAGCGATCATAACTTTGTTAACTCCGGTATTTCTGGATGAAAAAGCGGGTATATTAAAAGATGACCCATGGATTATTTTTGCATTTTTTGCCTTTATGATGGTTCTGCAATTACTATTTGCGTTATTCATTATGCCTGAAACTAAAGGCATGTCGCTTGAAGCATTGAGTAAAAAACTCTTAAAAAATGATAACTCTTAACCCAGTTTAAATATTAATTTGTAGAATTTCTTATGATTAGCTCTGTAGGCAACTCAATGGTTCTATGCTTTAGTTTTGTGTTATTTTTATTTGCAACTATATCTTCATAGAGTAAATCAAAAGCTTGCTTACCCATTTCATATCCTGGTTGATCTACGGTTGACAAAGTAGGCGAAGTGATTTTTGCGATCAGCCAGTTACTAAAGCCCATTACAGATATGTCTAGCGGTATTTGCACATTAGCTTCCTGAAGTCCTTTTAAGACTCCAGAAGCTAAAAGATCTGTAAAGGCAAAAACACCATCTATATTTTTATCCTTTTTAATTTCTAAAGCAATCTTTTTGCCATCTTCAAATGTTGAGTCTTTTGATTCAAATACAATTGATTTATCATATGGAATATGATGTTTCTTTAAGGCATTTTTATATCCTTGATAACGATCTATGGTTGTTTGTGGTTTTAATGGTCCTCTTATATGAGCAATTTTTTTACACCCGGAATCTATTAGATACTTCGTGGCATTATAGGCTGCTTTTTTATCATCTATAACTACTTTATGACAATCAATGGATTTTGATATCTTATCATACAGAACGATTGGAACCCCTTGCTCAATAATATCTACTACATGATTATATTTTAGGGTATTATCAGCCAGTGATAAAAGCAGTCCATCTACATTTCTTCTTAATAACAGATCCAGGTGTTTCATTTCATTCTCATAGGACTCCGTAGATTCCAGTACAATTACTAGATATCCTTTTTTTTCTGCTGCTTCTGTGACGCCCAAAACTATATTAGCAAATAAATGATGTACAGTTTGTGGAATTATCAAGCCTATTAACTTTGATTCCTGATTTCTTAAATTTTGAGCAAACGGATTAGGTTTGTAATTTAACTTTTCAACAAGAGCCTGAACTCTTTTTTTTGTTTTTTCACTTATATCAGGATAATCCTTTATAGCTTTAGATACGGTTCCAACAGACAAGTTTAAACTTTTGGCAATTTTCTTTAAAGTGGGCTTGCTCATTACTCTAATTTAGTCATCAAAATATCAAAAAACACATCCTAATTTTTAAAAAAAATACAATTTAAATTGAACTAAAATGTAAAAACATCTGCTTGTTTAACGATATACTAACAAAAATACAAATAAGAAACATGACCGAAAACGATTTCGGCAGTTTATATTAATACTATTTTCACTTTTTTTTCAATAAAAAATTGTAATTTTAACCTATTATTATTGTTTTATTAACTTTTTATTAAGAAGTTTGACAATTATAAACTTAAACAAATTAGACTAATTCAAACAAATCATAACATGAAAACAAAGTTTAGTGGAATTTTAACGCTAATGCTAGCGTTAGTTGTGCAATTGACTTTTGCACAAGAAAACACAGTTACTGGTACAGTTTCCGATAACATGGGTCCAGTACCTGGAGTAAACATTATTGTTCAAGGAACTACTACAGGTACGCAAACTGATTTCGATGGAAATTATTCATTGGATATTGATTCTAGTGATGCCGTTCTTGTATTTAGCTTTATTGGCTATGGAACTCAGAATATACCGGTTAACGGTCAAACGAATATCAATGTGGTACTGGCTGAAGATGCCAGCCAGCTTGATGAAGTTATAATTATCGGATATGGTCAAACAACTAAAACAGATGCAACTGGTGCAGTTGATGCGATATCAGATAGGGACTTTACAGCTGTCAACGCTTCCAACCCGTCTCAATTAATTAGAGGTAAGGTTTCAGGTGTTCAGGTTACTCAAGCAAGTGGTGAGCCTGGAGGTGCTATAAGCATTCGTGTAAGGGGGAATACTTCTTTGCGTTCAGGTAACGAACCTTTAATTGTAGTTGATGGTATTCCTCTTGGTGGAGGGGGTGTTTCTGGTGGAGGAGCAGATGGTACTTTAGGAACCTCAACTGCAAGAAACCCGTTAAACTTTATCAATCAAAATGATATTGAAAGCATAAACATCTTAAAGGATGCTTCTTCAACCGCTATTTATGGGTCAAGAGGAGCAAATGGTGTGATTTTGATTACAACCAAAAAAGGGAAAGCAGGAAAGCCTAAAATAGAATATGGCACGTCTGTTGGTTTTAGTAAAATAACCAATGAAATTGAACTGATGTCTTCTTCTCAGTATGCAAGTCAGGCAACAGCTAACGGTAATCCTTTATTGGATCATGGTGGATCTGGATATAATTATGTTGATACAATTTTTGAAACAGCTGTAACAAATTCACATGATTTTTCCGTGTCTTTTGCAAACGATACATCAAGATCTAGATTTTCTTTAGGTGCATTACATCAAGATGGTATTGTTAAAACAACTGGAATTAATAAATATTCAGCCTCCTTTAATAATACTACAGATGTTTTTGATTTCTTAACTATCGATACTAGATTTGCTTTTACGCAAATTAAGGATAGAGCTCAATTAATCACAACTAACGTAGGTTTTGTAGGAAATTTAATTGGAGCTGGATTATACTGGAATCCAACTTACGATTTAAGAGATTCTAGTGGGGATTACACTTTTGTTGGTAACACCTACCTAAACCCAGAGCAATTGTTAAATTCTTATAAGGATACAACAAACACTTCAAAAATAATTGGAAGTATATCTCCAAAGTTTCAAATTACAGATGAGTTGAGCTATAAATTTGTGTTTGGTATTGAATATTCTTCGTCTCAAAGAGGATCACAAATATCGCCTTCTATTGAAATTCAAGATTTAGTAGGTACCACTTCTGGTGGTGCTCCTGCAGGTGGTTTTGCTGCAATTGATTATATTGCGCGATTCAATAAAACATTCGAGAATATTTTAATGTATAACAAAACATTCAGCGATAATTTTAAAATGAATGCTTTATTAGGTTTCTCTTATTACCAATACAATTTTGTAGGTAATTTTACAAGCGGAGAAAGCTATAATGTAAACCAAACAAATTTAATTGATAATATTGAAGGTGGAAATGTTACTAAATTTTTAGCAAGTTCGCAAAGATCCCAAACAGAGTTGCAATCTTATTTTGCAAGAGTCGAAACCGTAATTCATGAAAACTTATTGGTTAATGCTTCAGTTAGATCCGATGGTTCAACTCGTGTAGGTTCTGCTAACACCTATGATGTATTCCCAGCTGTTGGAGCCGCTTACAAGTTTATAGATGGCGAAGGTGATATTAATTTAGTCAAGTTACGTGCAAACTGGGGTATTACTGGAAACCAGGAATTCGACCCAAATTCTGCAATTGCAAAATCAAGCTATGACGATGGAAATTTAAATCCTGACACTAATGCTAACGATGAGTTAAAATGGGAAACCACAACAAGTTACGGGGTTGGTGTTGATTTTGGCTTTTTAGATAGAAGACTAACTGGATCTATAGATTATTTTAGAAAAGATACTGAAGATTTGGTATTTCCTCAACCAGCAGCGTCAACGGTTCCTGGAGCATCTGTTACAACGTTTGTCAACTTGCCTGGTGTGCTTGAAAATACTGGTTTTGAAGTTGCATTAAACTATGATGCTATAAAATCTGAAGATACAAACTTAAGTGTTAATGTAAATGCAGCATTTTTAGACAATAAGATTACCGATTATTCATTATTCACTAGAACAGGTCAAATAGATGGTCAAGGTTTATCTGGAGCTTATGGGCAGGTAATAACCAATAATGAACCTTTGTTCTCTTACTATATTAGAGAATGGTTAGGCTTTGATGGTGACGGTAATTCAATTTATGTTGGCCCTGACGGAAACCCTACAGGACTAGGTGGTTCTGCACCAAGACTAATTGGTAAAGATGCATTACCAGACATTAACGTAGGTATAAACATTAACTTTTCTCACAAACAATGGGATGCCAGTGCTTCCTTATATGGAGCTTATGGCGGTTATATATACAATAATACGGCTAATGCGTTACACTTTAAAGGAGCATTTTTAGGTGATAGAAACGTACCTTTAGAATATGCAAGTTCGCCACAAGTTCAAGGAGATCCTAATACACCAAGTACACGTTATTTAGAATCTGGTGATTTCTTAAGACTCGCAAACTTAACTTTTGGATATACCTTTAATTCTGAGACTTTAGGATCCTTATCAAAATATATAAGCGATGCAAGAGTTTATGTAAATGGTGGTAATTTGTTTGTAATCACACCATATTCAGGTTTTGATCCGGAAGTTGATACCGATAAGAATTTCGATGGTGTTCCTTCTGCAGGAATGGATTATTTTGCATACCCTGCTGCTAGAACATTCACCGTAGGATTTAATGTTACATTTTAAAAAATAAAAGCAATGAAAAAAATAAAAACGATTAGTTTAATAGCACTAGTAACAGCAGGACTGTTGTTTCAAAGTTGTTCAGATCTAGAAGAACAAGCTCTAGATGGTGTAAGACAAGAATCTGCTGAAACAGAATACGCAGTTAATAGTGATAGTCCAGCAGATCAGTTAACAGGAGTCTATGATGGGATGCGTGGTTCATTCCAAGGTCATGAGCGTCTGTTCGAAATGGGAGAACATTCTACAGATGCTGCAGTTGGACCAACACGTGGAGGAGACTGGGATGACAATGGTGTTTTCCGTGCAATGCACACGCATACTTATGCGCCTGATCATTTACATATAGGACAAACTTTTGTTGATTTTTATTCGAATATAAACCGGTGTAACTTTGTTATAGGAGCTGGTGCAAGCGGACAAATACTAGCAGAAGCTCGTTTTATAAAAGCTCTGAATTATTACCTTCTTGTTGATTTATTTGGTCAAGTTGTTTACAGAGAAATAGGTAGTGACCCTAATGATAGTGCTTTAGTATACACACGTGCTGAAGCAACAGATTATGTTATATCAGAACTAGAAGCAATCATTAGTGACTTACCTACTAGTGATCCAACCAAAGCAAATCAAAATGCAGCACACTGGTTACTGGCTAAAGTGTATTTAAATAAGCCGGTTTTTCTAGCTGATAATGCAGCTGGGCCTTATACTTTTGACAATGCTGATATGACACAAGTTGTGTCTCACGTTGATGCCATTAGTGGTGTAAGTTTGGCTACAGATTATTGGGATAACTGGATACCAACCAATACAGAAACATCTACTGAAATTATAATGGTTTCTCAAAATTTCACTGGCGGTCCAGGTGGAGGTATAAATAATAGATGGCATATGGGCCAACATTATAATCAAACACCGTCTGGTTGGAATGGATTTGCAACCTTATCAGAATACTATAACAAATTTGATCCTACAGATGATAGAATTAACCATTGGGATGCTACCGTAACAGCTAATAGTGGATATAATGTAGGCTTTCAAGTTGGTCAACAATATGGTCCTGGTGGACCTTCAGGAGGGACAGCATTAGAAGATAGAACTGGAGCTCCATTAATTTTTACACCGGAACTAACATTAATTACTGGAGGAACTACTTTGGAAACTGCAGGTATTAGAGGTGTGAAATACGTCCCTGATTATGCAAATGATGATAACCCAAATAACGATTATGTAATTGCTAGATATGCCGACGCATTATTAATGAAGGCCGAAGCAATGGCAAGAATGGGTGATACTGGAGGAGCACAGACGTTAGTACAATCTCTTCAACATGAAGGGACTACAACTATAGGTTCTGTGGATGACATCTTAGACGTAAGAGCTCGAGAATTATGGTGGGAAGGCTATAGAAGAAATGACATGATTCGTTTTGAGCAATATTTAGCTCCAAAAGAATTGAAAAATTACGAATCAGACCCAAGAGCAGTTTTAATGCCTATTCCAGCAGCTGCTTTGGCTAATCCAAATCTTAGTCAGAATCCTGGATACTAACATTACAGTTATTTATTTGAACAAAAAAAGAGGTGATTTTCACCTCTTTTTTTTTATACTAAAAAATAAGTTCTATTCTATTAATATTTGTAATTTTAAACACTTTTTAAAACTTATCAAAAGGTAATTAATGCGACTTTGTAAACTATTTTGTTCAATTATTATCATTTCAGTACTTTCTTGTTCCAATAGAATTAAAACCGAAAAACTTTTTTCTAATTTGAACAGTAACGAAACAGGAATATCCTTTATTAATAAAATAAATGATACAGAAGAACTCAATATATTCAAATATCGCAACTTTTATAATGGTGGTGGTGTGGCCATTGGTGATATAAACAACGATGGTCTTCCTGATATCTACTTTACAGCTAACCAAAACCAAAATAAGCTATATCTAAATAAAGGCAATTTTAAATTCGAGGATATTACCCAAACAGCTAATGTTGGTGGTAAAAATGTTTGGTCAACAGGAATTGTAATGGTTGATATAAACAATGACTCTTATTTGGATATATACGTATGCAATGCAGGAAATGTGAAAGGAGATGATTTAAAGAATGAACTGTTTATTAATAATGGTAATCTAACGTTTACAGAAAAAGCGCAAGAGTATAATCTCACGGAAAGCGGTCTAACAACACATGCTGCTTTTTTTGATTATGATTTAGATGGAGATTTGGATGCCTATACACTAAACAATAGTTTTATCCCTGTAAGCTCATTAAACTACTCAAACAAAAGAGAATTAAGAGACAACGATTGGGATGTTCCTGATTTATTGAAAGGAGGAGGTGATAAATTATTAAGAAATGACAATGGCAAATTTATAGATGTAAGTGAAGAAGCCGGTATTTTTGGTAGCTTGATTGGTTTTGGAATGGGAGTAACTGTTGGAGATATTAATGAAGATGGTTATCCAGATATTTATGTGTCTAATGATTTTTACGAAAAGGATTATTTATATATAAATAACAAAAATGGCAGTTTCAGTGAATCTATAGAAGATTGGACAAACCACATTAGCCAATCATCTATGGGAGCAGATATGGCAGATATTAACAATGATGGTTCTCTAGATATATTCGTAACAGACATGTTGCCTGAAAAAAGTAAACGACTAAAAGAAACTACCCAATTCGAAAATTTTGACCTATATCAAAGAAAGCAAGGCCTTGATTTTTATCACCAATACCTGCAAAACACCCTTCAATTGAATACTGGGAACAATCATCTATCAGAAATAGCTCATTTTAGCGGTCTATCAAAAACTGATTGGAGTTGGGGAGCATTGATTTTTGACATGGATAACGATGGTTTTAAGGATGTTTTTGTATGCAACGGCATTTATCATGATTTGACCAACCAAGATTTTGTGAATTTTTTTGCAAACGACATTATTCAAAATATGGTTGTGAGTGGTGTAAAAGAAGATGTAGAAAATATTGTTGGTAAAATGCCAAGTACACCTATTACCAATTATGCATTTAAAAACAATACAGATTTAACTTTTTCCAACGAAACCATTTCTTGGGGATTTGAGACTCCTAGTTTTTCTAATGGTGCTGCTTATGCTGATTTGGACAATGATGGCGACCTGGATTTGGTAATTAACAATGTCAATCAAGAAGCTTTTATTTATAAAAATAATACCTCATCAATAAATGATAACAAATACATTAAAATAAAGCTTAAAGGTGATTCTTTAAATACATTCGGCGTAGGAAGTGTCATTAAATTATTCACTGGAAACAACATTATTACCCAAGAGGTAATACCCTCCAGAGGATTCCAATCATCTACAGATTATGTGCAAACCATAGGAATTGGTTCAAAACAAATTGATTCCATACGTATTTCATGGCCAAATCTGTATAAGCAAACTATTACAGGGATTGAACCAAACAAACTGTATGTTTTCAATCAAGTCGATGCAACAAGCAAAAAAGATCTATACAAAAAAGAGCAACCTACTTTCTTTTCCGAAGTTGAAAATCCATTTCAAAAACATATAGAAAACAACCATGTAGACTTTGATTATGAAGGATTGATTCAACACATGCTGTCCAAAGAAGGGCCAACTATACAAGTTACCGATTTTAATAAAGATGGTTTGGATGATGTATTTATTGGTGGTGCTAAACAACAGGCAGCCAAAATTTACCTTCAAAACAACCAAAACTCCTTTATTGATAAAATTTTAGAGGTTTTCGAGCAAGACAAAAACCAAGAAGATACTGCCTCTGCTGCGTTTGATGTAGATAATGATGGTGACATTGATCTAATGGTTGGTTCTGGTGGGAATGAACTATATGAAGAAAAAAATTATAAAACCCGAATATACCTAAATAATGGAAATGGTGATTTTACAAAAAGTAGAAGTTTAATTACAGCCACTTTTCATAATACTGCTGTAATTGCGCCTTGCGATTTTGATTCCGATGGTGATATCGACGTGTTTATTGGTTCCAGAAGTGTTCCCGCAGTTTATGGCGTAAACCCTAAACATTTGTTGTTGGAAAATGATGGAAAAGGTAACTTTAAGGATGTTACCCAAAGCAAAGCTTTTGCATTCAAGGAATTAGGAATGGTTACAGATGCACAATGGGAAGACATTGACAACGACAACAAAAAGGATCTTATCATTTCAAGAGATTGGGATGCGCCCATAATCTTTAAGAACAATGGAAGACGATTATCTGTAAAAAAATCGACTCTAGATAACCTAAAAGGATGGTGGAGAACAGTTACTGTAAAGGATATAAACAACGACAATAAACCAGATTTAATTTTAGGTAACAAAGGGTTAAACCTTCCATACATTCCAACCGAAGAAAATTCAGTTAAATTATTCATAAACGATTTTGACAATAACGGAACTATTGAACAAATTGCAACACAGCAAATTAATGGCAAAGACATTCCAATTATAATGAAGCATGAATTAACCAACCAAATAGTGTCCTTGAAAAAACAAAATATGAAGTTTTCAGAGTATGCTGCTAAATCTATTCAGGAACTATTTCCAGCAGATGTTATTGAAGGGTCCATGATTAAGGAAGTGAATAATTCAAAAAGTTTGGTAGCATTAAACCAAGGCAATTCAGAGTTTAAAATAATTGATTTGCCAAACCAAGTACAATTTTCCAGTGTAAACGCAATAGAAGTTTTAGATATAAATAACGACAAACATCTTGATCTTGTTTTAGGTGGAAATGAATATAATTATAAACCACAATATTCCAGATTAGATGCTAATTTTGGTAGCGTTTTGGTTGGAGATGGAACCGGAACATTCAATTGGTTAAATTATAATGAATCAGGGATTTTTGTCAAAGGTGAAATCAAAAACATAAACCAGTACAAATCGAAAAAGCATAAATATTTGATCCTTGGCGTAAACAATAAACAACCTAAACTATTTAAGTTGAATAATGAATAGATTCTATTTTTTTATATTAATTGCATTCGTTATAAGTTGTAAAAACCAACCTGAAACTATTTTTTCCATACTAGAACCGGAAACATCAAATATTACTTTTTCTAATACTTTAGTCGATTCAAAAGATCAAAATATTCTAGATTACCTTTACTTCTACAATGGTGGTGGTGTGGCAATTGGAGACATCAACAATGATGATCTTCCTGATGTTTTTTTTGTTTCCAACCAACAAAAAAACAAACTCTACCTAAATAAAGGGAATTTAAAATTCGAAGATATTACTGAAAAAGCTAATCTAGAGGGAAATAGTACTTGGAACACTGGTGTGGCCATGGCTGATATCAACTCTGATGGATTTTTGGATATCTATGTCTGTTCTGTAGTTGGAATAAACGGTTTTGAAGGCCATAACGAATTGTACATTAACAATGGAGATGAAACATTTACAGAACAATCTGAAAAATATGGTTTGGATTTAGACAATTATAGTTCTTCTGCCTCTTTTTTCGATTATGATCTTGATGGAGATTTAGATGTTTACCTGCTTAACCATGCTGTACATACACAAGAATCCTACGGAAAGGCAGAAATAAGAAACAAGCGCAATTACGAAAGTGGTGATAAATTGCTGCGTAACGACAATGGTAAATTTACAGATGTAAGTGAATTGGCCGGCATATTTGGTGGTCCGAATGGATATGGATTGGGCGTTGCAACATTTGATTACAACCTAGATGGTTATACAGACATTTACGTAACCAATGACTTTCACGAAGATGACTACTTTTATGTAAATAATGGGGATGGAACATTTACCGAATCCATTAAGGAATTATTTGGCCATATAAGTCGTTTTTCAATGGGAAGCGACACTGCAGATATCAACAATGATGGATTTATGGATTTAATGACCTTGGATATGCTACCAAAAGATGAAGAGGTGCTTAAATCATCTGCCGGAGATGAAAACATCCAAATGCTTGAAATAAGAACCAAGAAACTAGGTTACCATTATCAATATTCCAGAAACATGTTGCAGATAAATCAAGAGGCCAAAAACTTTAAGGAAACCGCCTTAATGAATAAGGTTGCAGCAACTGACTGGAGTTGGAGTGTTCTATTTTCTGACTATGATCAAGATGGTTTTCAGGATATGTTCATAGCCAACGGAATACCAAAACGCCCAAATGATCTGGATTATATCAAGTATATTTCCAATGATCAAATAAAGAAAAAATTAAATACAACCAATCTAATTGATAAAGAAGCATTAAGTTATATGCCAGAGGGTAAACTTAAAAACAATTTCTTAAAAGGGAATCCAAATGAATTTGTTGATAAAACCAATATTTGGGCAAATCAAAACCCTTCTTTTTCAACTGGAGCAGCTTATGGTGATCTGGATAACGATGGAGATATTGATTTGGTTACAAATAACATTAACCAACCTGCAACTATTTATATTAATAAAACCAATACGTCTAAAAATTACCTTAAAATAAAGTTCAAAAACAGTTCAGCAATTGGCTCTAAAGTAATACTATATAACGATCAGCAAATACAGTTTAAAGAACTATTTGCACAACGAGGATTTCAGTCTTCATCCGAGCCCTTTATACATTTTGGATTGGACACCATTAGCACTATTGATTCATTAAAAATAATCTGGCCATCAAAAAAATACCAAACCCTTCATTCAGTAAAAACCAACCAAACCCTTACGGCTATTGAATCAAAGGATGATTCTGTTTTTGATTATAACTCCTTAAAACCAATAAATCATACCATTTTTCATAAGGAAGAGGACAATTTGGGAATAAATTTTAAACATGAGGAAAATAAGTATGTAGATTCTAACAGAAATAAGTTGATACCATATCAAATCTCAGATAGAGGTCCAACAATGGCCATTGGAGATATTAATAATGATGATAAAGATGATATATTTTTAGGTAGTTCAAGAAATAAAAAATCTGAAATTTTTATACAAAACATGAGCGGTTTCGAAAAATTGGAAACTCCCTTTTTGGCTGAAGATAATAGTTCAGAAACAACATCTGCAATTATTAACGATTTTAATACGGACGGAAAACAGGACTTATTTATAGCTTACGGTGGAGGCGAATTATCAAGTAAATCTAAAGCGCTACAAAATAAAATATATTACTCATCTGATACAACTTTTATTTCTAAATCAATTCCTGAAAACTTATTTGACACCAATATTATTAAGGAATTTGATTTTGATAATGATAATGATTTAGATGTTTTTGTAGGTAATTCTACATCAATTACTAATTTTGGAGACATACAGGAAAGCTATATTTTAGTTAATAATGGTCAAAATTTCACTAAACAATCTCTAGGCAAACTTGGAATGATAAGAGATGCTATTTGGACCGATTTTAACAACGATAATCAAATTGACATAATAGTAGTTGGTGAATGGATGCATCCCACCTTTCTCAAGAATGTTAACTCATCTTTTGAAGATGTAACAAATGAATACCTAACGGACTCTCTTAATGGGTTATGGAGGGCAATTATTTCTTTCGATATAGATAAAGATGGTGATCTGGATTATTTACTTGGTAATTGGGGAACCAACACAAAGTTTAATGCAACCAGTAGCTCTCCTATGCTAATGTACTATTCAGATTTTGATAGTAATAAAAGATTAGAAACCATTGTTGCCATAGAAAAAAATGGTAAATATTACACCATAAATAGTTTGGATGAATTAAGCAGCCAAATGCCAGAACTGATAAGGAAGAAGTTTACAACATATAAAGATTTCGCTGGAAAAACAATAGAAGAAGTAATTGGCAAAGAATTATTGAACAGGTCTAAAGTGTTAAAAGTACATACACTTGCATCAGGAATCCTAAAAAACAATGATAATGCTTTTACTTTTCAAGCTTTTGACAACAATTTACAGGTTTCACCAATTAATTCTTTTACCACTATTACCTTAAACAAGGAGCCGGCAATTGTTTGTGCAGGAAATTATTTTGGAGTTACACCTTATCATGGTAAATTTGATAGCTTTACGGGCGCATTAATAAAAGATGAAAATAATGTTATTTCTGGCCATAAAATTGGTCTGGATTTTTTTAATAAAGCAGTTACTGATTTAACAACAATAAAATTAAATAACAAAGAATACCTTATAGCAATTATAAATAATGGCAAATTACAAGTTTATGAAATTGACTGATGTATTGAAGGTGTTTTTTGTCCTTTTAATAATTCAAGGATGTAAAAAAGAAGAGCCACTTACAGTTTCAGCAGACGATTATTTCAGTTCAGTGGATAAAGTAACCGAAATTATGATTCATGACATTTTTTCTCCACCTGTTGCAAGTAGAATATATGTATATCCTAACATTGCAGCTTTTGAAATATTGGCGAGCAATCATCCAGATTATATTTCCTTATCAGGTCAAATAAAAGATTTGAAACCAATACCAAAACCAGAAGGTAATGATATAAACTTACAGGTTTCTGCTTTAGTTGCGCATATGGAATTAAGCAAAAAATTGATTTTTTCAGAAGAAAGGATGAAAAAGTTCCAAGATAGCATGTACAATATTTGGAAAAAGAAAAACAGTAAACAATTTGAAGCATCAAAAACATATGGTTTACAAGTGGCTGATCACATCAATAATTGGATGCAAAATGACAATTATAACCAAACTCGAACCATGCCAAAATTCACTGTAGATTCCAGCGATCCATCAAGGTGGCAACCTACTCCACCTGCATATATGGATGGTATTGAACCTCATTGGAATAAAATCAGGGCAATGGTTTTAGATTCTGCTTCACAATTTAAACCAGAAAAACATCCAGAATTTTCCATGGATAAAAACAGTAAATTTCACGAAGAATTAGTAGAAGTTTATAATGTAATCAAAAAAATTACTGAAAAAGGAGACGACTCCGAGGAAATTAAAATCGCCCAATTTTGGGATTGCAACCCTTATGTTTCAGTTACAAGGGGACATTTAATGTTTGCAACAAAAAAAATTACTCCAGGAGCACATTGGATTGGCATTACAAAAGTGGCCTGTAAAAAAAGTAATTATAATTTTGAAGAAACAGTATATGCCCACACAAAAACTTCTATAGCCATATTCGACGCGTTCATTAGCTGCTGGGACGAAAAATATAGAAGTAGTTTAATTCGACCAGAAACATTGATCAACCAAAATATAGACGAAGATTGGAAACCTATTTTACAAACACCTCCTTTCCCTGAGTACACGAGTGGACACTCTGTGGTTTCTGGAGCAGCATCAACTTGTTTAACATCAATTTTTAGCAATAATTTTTCGTTTGAAGATAATACAGAAGTCCCTTTTGGCTTGCCTATTCGTTCATTTTCATCTTTTAATCAAGCTGCGGAGGAGGCTGCAGTTAGTAGACTATATGGAGGTATTCATTATCGTGCTGCTATTGACCTTGGACTTACACAAGGTCGTCAAATAGGAAATTTGATAAATAATAGATTAATACTAAAAAATTAATCAGTATAAATGAGAAGACATCTTTTTAAAAGTATTTTTGTAATTATAGCAATAGTTGGTGTTTGGTATTTTTTTATTAAAAATCACGATTATAAAATTACCTTCACTACTCCACAAGCAACTGGTACTATTTACACTAATATTTTAGGTTGGAATAATTGGGAGCCAAAATCTAAAAAATCAGTCAATACATTGTCTAAAATCCCATTTTCCAAAATATTACAAGAATTAATAGTGGCAGATTCCGTTGTTGAAATAGATTGGATTATAAAACGAAAAAACGACTCAACAACAAAAGTAACAGCCTTACTAAAAGATAAGGATCACAGTTTAATTCAAAAAGTTAAAGTGCCTTTTGTAAAAACCTATTTCGTTAACCGTTGTTTAACAACAGTAAAAAAAATAAAAAAAGAGTTAGAAAGCTTCGAAGAAACCTACAAAGTTTCCAAAATAGAAAAAGATTATATTCCAGAACAGTATTGTGCGTATGTTACAGTTGAAAGCAAGCTGTATGATAAAGCAAATACAATGATTAAATACAATACAGTTGTAATGGAATACATAGCAAAAAATGAAGTTAAACTCACTGGAAAACCTTTTTTGGAGGTTATTGACTGGAATTTGGAAGAAGATATAATAAAATTTAATTTTTGTTTTCCAATTCCTAAAAAAGATTCTTTCTCCAAATCCCAGGAAATAAAAATAAAAACAACCGAAAAAAAAGAAGCCCTCAAAGCTACTTTTAATGGTAATTACAGAATTTCAGACAAAGCATGGTTTACAATAATTGATTATGCTGAAAGAAACAATATTGAAATTGAAATGTTGCCAACAGAGATTTTTTATGACAATCCCCATACAGGTGGAAATTCGATTGATTGGGTAGCAGAAGTTTATATGCCATTAAAATAATTATACGACGAAAAAATTAAAATTACTATTAGTCTTAATTCTTTTATTGATACCCCTGAAGAGGCTGCCATCTCTAGATTATATGGTTGAATACGCTACAGAATGGCTATTGATGAAGGTGTGACACAGGGACAAAAGGTTGGTGAATTTATCGTCCAAAATCTGCGTACTACTAAATAAAATAAGAAGTTTAAGAGTTGAAGTAAATAATGACTTTCCTAAAATATTTTATGTAAATGATTAAAAAGTTTACTTACATATCGACGTTATTTTTCATAATAGGTTGTAGTAAACCAAAACCTATATTATTTAATGTAGTTGATAAAGAGCATTCGAATGTTACTTTTATAAATCGATTAAAACCAACCGACGAGCTCAATATTTTAGATTATTTATATTATTACAATGGGGCGGGAGTAGCTGTAGGTGATATTAATAACGATAATTTGGTTGATGTGTTTTTTACTGCTAATCAAGGAAAGAACATGTTGTATTTAAACAAAGGAAACTTTGTTTTTGAAGATATCACGGATAAGGCTGGAGTAGCAGGTAGTTCTGATTGGAATACTGGTACTGTAATGGCAGATGTTAACGGTGATGGGTTATTAGATATTTATGTTTGCGCTGTGGTTGGTATCCATGGC